>OGIR01000530.1_pt1 | contig 30308 bp, 30 predicted proteins | sample 1571831 | NCBI WGS metagenome assembly OGIR01 (sample SAMEA2582124, study PRJEB24529) | metagenome | biome: Human gut stool | place: China | collected 2011 | reverse complement strand
TGCTTCAAAGAATTTGCCGCCGTCTGTTTATTCTGGAACTTTTTTGTTCTCTGGTATTCCTATAATATTACTTATCACCCCAAAGAGGTCTATGCTTATTGCGACAATTCCTTTGGGTTTGTTTTCACAGAATTATCACAGAATGATTCCCTTTTGAACACATTTCTTTCGTAGGCTAGATACGGAAACAGGAAAAAGGAGGAAATGGTTTTGATTGAAATCAATCATCTGGTCAAAAAATATGGGGAACATGTGGCGGTGGATGATCTGACGCTTACGGTGGAACCCGGGAAAATCTATGGTTTTCTCGGACCGAATGGTGCCGGAAAATCCACGACAATGAATATGATTACAGGATACCTTGGCGCGACGAGCGGCGAGGTGAAGATCAACGGTCACGATATTTTTGCCGATCCGCAGGAGGCAAAAAAATGCGTGGGGTATTTGCCGGAGATACCGCCGCTCTATACGGAGATGACGGTGCGGGAGTATCTGGATTTCGTGGCAGAGCTGAAAGGTCTGGATAAAAAGGTAAGAAAAACACAGACAGAAGAGATTATGGAGCTGACACACACGAAGGAAGTGAGTGAGAGGCTGATCCGCAATCTCTCCAAAGGATATCGGCAGCGCGTCGGCTTTGCACAGGCGATCATGGGGTATCCGGATGTCATTATACTGGATGAACCCACGGTGGGACTGGACCCGAAGCAGATCATCGAAGTGCGTGAACTGATTAAGGAGCTCGGGAAAAAGCACACCGTGATTTTGAGTTCCCATATTCTGACAGAGATTTCGGCGGTCTGCGATCATGTGTTTATCCTGTCGAAGGGAAAACTTGTGGCGAGCGATTCGACGGAACATCTGCTGGAGCGGATGTCGGGAGCACAGGAAATCGCGCTTCTGGTAAAAGAGAAAGAGCAGCGCATGGAGGAACTCTTAAAGGAACTTCCGGGTGTGGCGGAAGTGAGCAGAGAGCCGGGAGAAGCAGCGGAGGAAGTCCTGTTTCATGTGACGGCGGAGCGGGGCGAAGATATCCGTGAGGCATTGTTTCATGCCTGCGCAAAAGAAGAGATTCCGGTTCTGGAAATGCACACGGAGACAAAATCGCTGGAGGATGTTTTCCTTGAACTTACAGGAGCAGACGGGAAAGGAGAACAGGCATGATTGCAATTTTAAAAAGAGAGTGGAAAAGTTATTTTCAGAATATCACAGGATGGCTGTTTATCGCTGCCGTTCTGGCACTGTACGGTCTGTATTTTTTGGCGTATAATCTGCGGGCGGGATATCCGTATGTGTCGTACACACTTTCGGCGATCTCGTTTATCATGTTGATTGCCGTTCCGATTCTCACCATGCGTTCCATGGCGGAAGAGCGGCACAGCAGAACTGACCAGCTGGTACTCACAGCGCCGGTTTCGCTTGGAAAGATGATTTTTGGAAAATTTTTAGCCATGGTGGGCGTTTTTACCGTTGCCGTGGCGGTGATTGCGGTAACGCCGCTTGTTCTGGCTGCCTTTGGCACGGTGCCGATGGGAGAAAACTATGTGGCGGTTTTAGGTTTCTGGCTGTACGGATGTACCTGTATCGCAGTCGGTATGCTGGCGTCAGCGCTGACGGAGAGCCAGGTGATTGCAGCGGTTGTGGCGTTTGCATTTCTTTTTCTGGGATATATGATGAACAGTATCACGGGATTGATCGGCGACCATCTGATCACGAAGGTACTGGGCGCATATGATCTGTATACCCCGCTTCAGAGTTTTATGAGCGGCTGTCTGGATCTGACGGGCGTTGTGTATTTTGTCAGTGTGACGGGATTGTGTCTGTTTTTGACCTGCCAGTGTGTGCAGAAGAGACGCTGGAGCATGACGACGAAAAAACTGACCACAGGAATGTTTTCCGTGGCGATGATTGTGGTGGGATTTGCGGTTGCGGTTGCAGTCAACATGGTGGTAAAGGAGATGCCATCCTCCTGGACGGCGGTAGATGCAACTTCCACAAAGCTGTACAGTCTGACGGATACCACAAAGGATTATGTGAAAAATCTGTCGCAGGACGTCACGATCTATGTGCTTTCGTCCGAGAAGTCGGCGGACAGTACGTTGGCGGAGACACTGCAACGGTATGAAGATCTCTCCAAACATTTAAATGTGGTTTACAAAGATCCGGCGAAGAGCCCGAATTTTTATCAGCAGTATACGGACAGTGCGCCGAGCCAGAACAGTATGATCGTGGTGTCGGACGCGAGATCGCGCGTGGTGGATTACAGCGATGTCTATGAGTATTCTTATGACTATTCTACATATTCAAGCTCTGTGGACGGTTATGATGCGGAGGGACAGCTGACCAGCGCCCTGCAGTATGTGACGAAGGCAGACAGTGAACTTCCGGTCATCTACGAGATTACTGGTCATGGAGAAAATACCCTTTCTGGCGGTTTCTCGGAGGCGGTTGAGAAAGCCAATATGACGGTGTCGCAGCTGACATTGCTGACGGAAGATGCGATTCCGGATGATGCGGCGGCAATCATCATCAACGGACCGACATCAGACTTTTCGGAGGATGATGCCACGAAGGTAAAGGAGTATCTGCAAGGCGGAGGAAGAGCGCTCATCGCCTGCAACTTCGAGTATCAGGATCTGCCGAATTTTGCTTCGGTTCTGGAGGCGTACGGCATCGAACGGGTAGCTGGCATTGTGATGGAAAACAGCGCATCGGCATGCTACCGGAGCACACCGTATTATCTGCTGCCGGAAATCGAGTCGACAGCCTATACTTCATCTGTGACGGGCGAGTACATTTTCGCGCCGTACAGCGAGGGACTGAGCTATCCGGAGGAAGCGGAAGATATTACCTACACACCGCTGCTTGTCACAAGCGATCAGGCGGTGTCTAAGACGGATGTGGCAAATGCGGAGACGCCGGAGCTGGAAGACGGGGACATTGCAGGACCGTTTACGATTGCGCTGGCGGCAGAGCAGGATGTGGATGACGACAACACGATGAAACTGGTGGTGTTTGGCTCCACGGAAATGCTGACCGACAATGCGGACTCGATTGTATCGGGAAGAAATGTGTCCATGTTCTCGGATGTGTTAGGACAGCTTGCCGGTGACGACGGAGAGTCGACGGGTGTCATTCCAGTCAAGGAGTATACGCTTGGAACGATTACGGTTACGTCACTCGGAACGCTGATCGGCGGACTTGCGGCAACGGTCATCCTGCCGATTCTGCTGATTGTGACCGGTGTTGTGATCTGGGCGGTAAGGAGAAAGAAATAATGAAGAAACAGAAAAAACAGTTCCTTGGCATGCTGCTTATCCTAGCAGTGCTTGCAGCAGCCTATGGTGGAATTCATGTATACAATCAGAAACAGGAGGAAAAAGAGGCGGGCGAGGAGGCAGAGAAGCTTACCGTCGCCGATTTTAAAACCGATGATGTGACAGCATTCTCGTACGTGCTGGGCGGTCAGGTTTATGCCTACACGAAAACGGACGGAGAGTGGACATGGGACGGAGATATTTCACTCACCCTCGACACGTCACAGATCGACGCCATGCTGGATGCGGTCACGGGCCTTACGGCGGAGAGTGAGATTACAGACGGCGAGGATCTGGCGCAGTACGGTCTGGAAAATCCGTCGGGGATCATTACCCTCACCACGGCAGACGGCACGACGACGCTGCAGCTCGGAGATAAAAATGCAGTGACCGGGCAGTATTACCTGAAGGTGGCAGAGAGCGATAAGATCTATCTCGTGTCGCGGGATCTCTCCGGCACTTTCTCCAAGACACCGCAGGAATTGTTAAATGAGGAAGAGACGGAGGAGACTGAGAGTGTGGACGCGACTGAGGGCGTAGAGGCGGCTGCGGGCGTAGACGCAACCGAGAGCACCGTGTCCGAGGACAGTACGGAAGAGTAGAGGACGGATCAAAAGAGCCACTGCACGGGCAGGGAGATGGACTGGACGTCGTATAGGACAGAAACGGGCAGAACGTTCCAGAATACAAAGGGATGAGGGGATTCTTTGAAACAAAATGAGAGAATGTCTTCCCTGCCCGTCGGAACATCAGATTCCGTGTCTTTGCCACGCTTGGACAATCCACAGGGTGTGTCCGGCAACCCGCAGACAATGAGCGGACTTTCTAGTGTCCCTAATGGGCACCGCTTCACAGACAATATAAAACCGCGCGAACCGAACTCGCCGGCATCTGCTATTGAAAACAGGGCAGATGCCGACTCAGACAGCGGCTTCGCGCGGTTATGTTATGTTCAGCGGTGTCCAAAGGGACACACGAAAGTCCTAAAATTGTCTGCCGGCTTGCGGACACACCCTGTAGAGTGCTCCAAGCTTGGAAAGACATGGATCATCAAGGATGTTTCGGCGGGCAGGGTTAGAAATTCCGCATTTTGTGTTTAGAATCTCCGCATCCCTTGTATCTGGAACGTCTATCGTTTTTCTCCTATTCCGGAGTCAATTCTTCTGCCCCTGCGGCGGCTCCTTTTGCTCGGCGTCCTCTTCGGACGACTTGTGCACGAGCTTATAGATGAGCGTGTACGCCCACAGCAGAACCGGAATGATGACGGTCGCGTAGATGGAGACCATCAGCAGATTCATAAAATTCTCGCTGGAACTTAAAGCGCAGACGAGCGTGGATGCATACAGCAAAAGCAGAAGAATGGCGCCGGCTGCGGCAAGAATACGTTTCACTTTTTTCATGGTAACCTCATTTCTAAACAGCCTTCTGGTTTACGGCTGTACCTTTATGGTAGATGGAAAAGCCGGTTCCGTCAAGCAGAAAAAATTTACACGAATTGTACAAACTTTATAAAAACCATATAAAGTTTACTGAAAACACAAAAAATATTACAGGAATTTGATAGCTGCCTCCCGGTGGAACTCTTACAATAAGGACTGTTGAGTTTGCAATGTAAGAGAGCACTGGGAGGTTTTATTTTGGCTGAATTGGCGTTAGAACATGTGGGAAAAGTATACCGGAACGGTTATGAAGCAATTCATGACTTTTCGCTTGAGATAAAAGAAGGAGAATTTTTGATTCTGGTTGGACCGTCCGGCTGCGGGAAATCGACGCTGCTGCGCATGATCGCAGGTCTGGAGGACATCTCGTCGGGCGAGCTGTGGGTGGACGGAGAGATCGAGAATTACAAGGAGCCGCGGGAGCGGAATCTCGCCATGGTATTTCAGAATTATGCGCTGTATCCCAATATGAGCGTGTACGACAATATCGCATTTTCCCTGAGCGTGAGGAAGGTCGATAAGAAGGAGATAAAAAAGAAAGTATACGATATGGCAAAGATGCGGGTGGAACTGGCGGCATTGCAGCATGCGGTGGGAACAACGACGATCTATGTCACGCACGATCAGACGGAGGCCATGACGCTTGGCACACGGATTGTGGTAATGCGGGATGGAAAAATGCAGCAGGTGGATACACCGGCGAACCTCTATGCAAAGCCGGTCAACCGGTTTGTCGCAGGATTCATCGGAACGCCGTCCATGAACTTTTTCGAGGCACAGGTGGTTTCCTGGGAGGAGGCACCGGAATGTGTAAGCGCCGGGGCGGATTACGTGGAGACGATGATTCTTGAGGTGGAGCTGCTCGGAGCCGAGAAGCTTTTGTTTTTCCTTTTATACGGGAAAAAGTATGTGGCAAAGATTCCGGCGGAATATGACGCCCGGGCAGGTGAGGTGTGCCGGCTGTACTTCGATGTGACAGCGATCCATCTGTTTGACTGCGACAGTGAAATGCGCATCTGAAAGGAGACAACATGAATGCATTTGTAAAGCTAAGACAAAAGATCAGCCCGTACCTGTTTTTGGTGCCGTGTCTTATCGTATTTGGGCTGTTCTTATTTTATCCGTTTGCAAAAACGATCTATTTAAGCCTGTATAAAACCGACAAGCTGGGACAGGCAAAGCTGTTTGTCGGCTTCGGAAACTATATCGATCTGTTTACGTCAGAATCTTTTTATAACAGCCTGCTTGTAACCCTGATTTTTGTGGTGATCGTGGTAGCGGTCAGCATGCTGCTCGGTCTTGTCACGGCGCTGCTGGTGAATAAAAATTTTCCGGGAATCCGGGTCTTTTCCACGGCGTACGCACTGCCGATGGCAATCGCCTCAAGCGCCGCCGCACTGATTTTCGAGATTATGTTAGACCCGACGATCGGCATTCTCGACAAATTCCTGCGGTCGGACATTAACTGGCTGCATGACGAGCGCTATGCGCTGGTGTGCGTGGCACTTCTGACGGCGTGGTTGAACAGCGGGATCAATTATCTGTATTTTTCGGCGGGACTTGCCAATATTGATGAGTTGATCTATGAGCGGGCGTCTGTAACGGAAGAAGCGCGGCGGCGACAGCGGTGGATTTTGATAGCAACGGTGCAGCTCTCTCGATCGTATCCGCCTGGAAGGATCTCTACGACAAGGGATATGCACCGAATGTGGGAGTTGGCGGCGATGCAGGTCTGACAGACTTCTCCGCAGGAAAAGCGGCGATTACGCTTGGCTCCACCGCTTCCTTAAAGCAGATCTTAAACGACGTCAACGGCTCCTTTGAGGTGGGAACCGCATATTTCCCGAGCATCAAGGATGCAGATCAGGGCGGTGTGTCCATCGGCGGAGCATCCCTCTGGGCAATCCAGAACCAGGATGACGTAAAGGCACAGGCGACCTGGAAGTTCGTGGAATATCTGGTGTCGGCAGAGTCCCAGGCATACTGGGCAACCCAGACAGGATATTTCCCGGTTACCAACGATGCGTACAATGAGGATGTATTCAAGCAGAACATCGAGCAGTACCCGCAGTTCCAGACCGCGATCGATCAGTTGAACGACACAAAGGGCGAGTACGCGGGAGCGCTTCTCTCTGTCTTCCCGGAAGCACGCCAGACGGTACAGACCGAGATCGAGAACACGTTAAATGACAAGGAGACACCGGAGGAAGCCGTACAGAAGATGGCGGACACGATCAACGCTTCCATCGAGGACTACAATCTGCTGAACGAATAGTTTTTTAGTGGCAGGTAATAGGGTAAGCGACACATCCCACCGATTTCAGATGGAAATGCAACATTTTTTGATCCGAATTTCCAGATACATTCCCTCTGAAATCGAAGGGCATGATCTTCTCACCCTATTGCCCGCCACGTCAAAATGAACGATCTGCTTTCGTCGACGTCCCGTTGCTTTTGGCGGGTTCTGTAAAAAAGTCTTTGAAATATGCCAGAAAATTTGTTATAATAATATAGTGCATCTTTGACATAGCAGATGTCGGACAAGCAATCCGGCAGATAGATGCAAATAATCATGAAATCGAGGAATCAGATATGGCATTATTAGAGCAGTGGCAGAAAGTTGCTTATAATGAGAAGGCAGACAGAGGAGAACTGCAGAGATTCTGGCAGAGATATTTTCTTCTGGAAAAGGGTGTCTATGAGAAGCTTCTGACGAACCCGGATGAGAAGGTAGAGGGAACGGTCAAAGAGCTTGCAGATAAATACGGACTGAGCATCATGGATATGACAGGTTTCTTGGACGGTATCAACGAGAGCCTGGTAGAGCCGAACCCGATCGACACCATGGAGGAAGATACGAAGGTCAGCCTCGTATTCGACAAGGAGAAGCTGTACAAGAACATGGTCGACGCGAAGGCAGACTGGCTCTATGAGCTTCCGATGTGGAATGACATTTTTGACCCGGAGACGAAGAAGAGACTGTATCTGGAGCAGAAGAAGTCTGGAACGGTTATCGTCGGAAAGAAAGTCGGACGCAACGATCCGTGTCCGTGCGGTTCCGGCAAGAAATACAAATTTTGCTGTGGAAAGTAAGCACAGGCAGCAGAGTGCAAGGGAAGTACCGGTATGTGGTACTTCCCTTTTTTGTGTAATAGGGAACTTCGTTCCTATTACACAAAAACGCTCTGCGAGGATGCGCACCTCGCGGTGAGGTAAATAATGCTTTGCATACCGCGAGGGCGCGTAAGTGTGCGGCAAGCGCACACTCTTTTATAACAGGAAAATTCTTCCTGCTGTGGAAAATGAAAACCGGTTATAAAAGAAATTGCTCCGGAGATACTTAAGAATGGGAATGTATCATTCCAGAGAACAAGGACCGAAAGGAGAAAAGAGATATGACATTACTGGATTGTGCGGTAACCGGATGTGCTTACAACGAGGATCGCTGCTGCTGCAAGGGCAACATCAAGGTTGAGGGAAGCGAGGCGGTGCATCAGAATGAGACCTGCTGCGGAAGCTTTGTGGAGCGCGGGGAGAAAAACTGCGGATGCAATGTAAAAGAGCATGAGTCAAAGACAATCGATGTGGCATGTGAGGCCTGCAACTGCACGTTTAACGAGAATAAGAAATGCAGCGCGGACCATATCGGCATCGCAGGGGGCAACGCCTGTTCCTGCGGCGAGACAGAGTGCGCAAGTTTCTGCTGCAAATAGGAGAAAAGACGGGGAGCCGGGGGCAATGCAAAACGGTTCCCCGTTTTGCATTCCGGTGGAATTTTCCTCTTGTAAAGTGCGCCTGATGGAAGTACAATGAAAGCAAAATTAGGAAAAAAGTCATGCAGTGCAAAAGGGGGAACCGATGAATGAGAAAAAAGTCACATATTTCGCTGGCGCGCTATATGGTGGAGAATTTAAAGGATGAAGAATTAAAACATCACAAATTTTCTTTTTATCTGGGAAGTATTCTGCCGGACATCAAGCCTTCGTTTCTCTATAAGAGACACGAGATGGACGGAACGTTTCCTTATGTCAGCAGACATATCAGGCGTCTGTCGGAGGGAGATGCGCTGATCCGGAAGAAAAAGGGGTGCAAGTATTACCGGGATCTGGGACAGATCAGCCATTATCTGGCGGATTATTTTACATTTCCGCACAACACCATTTACCCGGGCAGCCTGAAGGATCATTGTTCTTACGAGGAGAAGTTAAAGCGGGACTTAAGATCGTACCTTAAGAGCGGTGAGGCTGCCAGACATCACCGGCTGCTGCAGCTTAAGGAAGAACATGAGAAGCTGCAGAATAAGAAAAAGGCAGAGCCGCTCATCGACGCGGAGACGATCTGTGCTTTTATCCAGAAGTCGCATGACGAGTATCTGGCGCACAAGCATGGCGTGGAGGATGATATAGAACATATTGTCGAGGTGAATCACAAAGCGCTGGATGCAATGATGAAGTTATTGGCGAATAAACGCGCCGAGTGGAGAATCCGGCACTCATAATGTCGAAAAATGACGGGTTGTTTTCGTTGATTTTCGTGTTCGGACATAGTAATATAATGAATGTAAGGCAGGCAGTGAAGAGCAGATTTATGTGGGAATGCCCACCTTTAGTGCTATGTTAACGTCAGACATAGGAATCTTAGCGTTTTAAGGAGGATTCATATGAATAGAATCTATGAGTTACAAAAGAAGATCGAGACGGCGAGACACGAGTTGGATGAAGCACTGTTGCAGGAGAACAGGTTTGAGTACTATTACGAGAAAAGCACCAGACTGGACAAGCTGATAGAAGAATATCTTGAGAGTCAGGAGGGTGTCAGGGTCTGACAATTGAATAAACACAGTAAACAGGACGGAACATATATGCGAGGCATGTATGCGAGGTCCTTTTTTTATGCCCAAACGCAAGTTTTGGGCTTTTTTCTATTGCAATTTGGTACAAGGTGGGGTAATATTATCATACAAGTGGAGGAAAGTGGTGGAGAATGGTACAAAGTGGTGGATAAGTTCATAACTTTGTGGAAAACCACTGAAGGCAGGTGTTTGTGTTATGTTCATGGGAGAATACAATCACACAGTGGACCCAAAGGGCAGACTGATCGTTCCATCCAAATTCAGAGAGCAGTTAGGCAGTGAATTTGTGGTTACCAAGGGACTGGATGGATGCTTATTTGTGTACCCTGCCGAAGAGTGGCACAATATTGAGGAGAAGTTCCGCAATATTTCCATGACATCGAAGGATGCCAGAAAGTTTTCCCGTTTTTTCTTTGCTGGGGCAGCCGCAGTGGAGCTGGACAAGCAGGGCAGAATTCTGCTTCCGCCGGTTTTGCGCGAATATGCCAATTTACAAAAAGATGTGGTGCTCGTGGGAGTCTTAAGCCGCGTGGAGATCTGGGATAAGGACAGATGGCAGGAGAATACCTACGATGAGGATGAGATGGACGAGATCGCAGAGCACATGGCGGATCTTGGATTCAGTATCTAAGCAGGAGGCGCAGGTTGGAGTTTAAACATTATTCCGTTCTACTGGAAGAGACAATTGAACATCTGAACATCAGACCGGACGGAATCTATGTGGACGGAACGCTTGGCGGTGCCGGACATGCCAGTGAAGTGGCAAAACGGTTATCGGAAAAGGGACGTCTCATCGGCATCGATCAGGATGCGGATGCGATCCGGGCAGCGGGAGAGCGCTTGAAGCCGTTCGGCGATAAGGTTACGATCATCCGGAGCAATTACGCCAACATGAAAGAGGAACTTCATGCGATCGGTATAGAGCATGTGGACGGCATCGTGCTGGATCTGGGCGTGTCATCGTTCCAGCTTGACACACCGGAGCGGGGATTTACCTACCGGGACGCCGATGCGCCGCTTGATATGCGCATGGATGACAGACAGAGTCTCACGGCAAGGGATATTGTCAATGACTACAGCGAGATGGATCTCTATCGGATCATCCGCGATTACGGTGAAGATAAATTTGCAAAAAATATTGCAAAACATATAGTGAACGAGAGACAGAAGAAGCCGATTACGACGGCGGGAGAACTGTCGGAAATTATTCGGGAGTCCATCCCGATGAAAGTGCAGAAGACCGGAGGAAATCCGGCAAAGCGTACGTTTCAGGCAATCAGAATTGAATTGAATCACGAACTGGAAGTGTTGCAGGACAATCTGGATACGATGATCGATCTGCTTAATCCGGGAGGAAGGATCTGTATTATTACCTTTCACTCATTAGAGGACCGGATCGTCAAGACGAATTTTAAGCGCAACGAGAATCCATGTACCTGCCCGAGTGATTTCCCGGTATGTGTATGCGGGAAAAAGTCCAAGGGAAGAGTGATTACAAGGAAGCCAGTATTGCCGGGGGAGAGAGAGCTTGCAGAGAACTCGAGATCGAAGAGTGCAAAGCTCCGCGTATTTGAAAGAGCTTAGAGTGTTGTGAGGGAAGTGGCAGTTATGAGAAATGAAGCGGCAGAGAGAAAATATTATATTGACGGGAATACTGTCCGCAGGATGGAAGCAGCGCCTGCAGTGACGAGACCGGATCGCAGGATTAGAGAGAGCCGCCCGGAGCATGTCACAAGAGAGAGACGGGAACGCGAGAGACGGGAGCGGGAACGCGAGATTGAATTAAGAAACAGAAAGCGTGCAGCCAGAAGAAATCAGGAGCGTGCTCTGCGCATGAGCAAGAGCTATGTGGCATTTCTCACGATGGCTGTGATGGTGTTCGGCATCTTTACCGGTGCATACATCCACATCCAGTCGGAGATGACGGCGCGCATGAATCAGATATCAAGCCTTGAGAGCCAGATCGCAGATCTGAAAGCCGACAACGACGAGGCATACAAGCGGATCAATACGAGCGTGGATCTTGACAGCATTCGGAATACGGCGATGACAGAATATGGAATGTCCTATGCGAAGGAATCGCAGATTGTGTACTATACAGTGAACGATGACGATTACATGAACCAGTACAGTGAGATTCCGCGCGAGTAGGATGACAGGAGAGGCGCATGGCAAAGAAAAAAAGAAGACCGCTGCTGAAATTTCCCAGGCGCATGCAAAAAAAGCTGATTGTCATGTTTACCATTGTGGCAGGCATGCTGATCGGTCTGATCGGGCGCCTGATGTATATTGAATATACCAGCGGTGAAAAATATGAGAAAATTGTGTTGTCCCAGCAGGAATACGACAGCAAAGTGATTCCTTACCAGAGAGGCGATATTGTCGATGCAAAGGGGACAGTGATGGCAACCAGTATTGCAGTGTACAATGTGATACTGGATTGTTCTGTTTTAACGAGCGATGAGGATTACGTTGCGCCGACGATTCAGGCACTTGTGCAGTGTTTTCCGGACTTGAGCAGCGATGAGCTTTACGGATATGTCCGGAATGATCCGCAGAACCGTTATATTGTGCTGAAGAAGAAAATATTGTACGACGAGATGCAGCCGTTCGTGGAACTGCAGGATGCGACGGATGAAAAGGGCAGAAAGGTGAACCCCGACATCAAGGGCGTATGGTTTGAGAAGGAATATCAGAGAGAGTATCCGTACGGATCGCTCGCCAGCGCGGTGATCGGATTTACGGCATCCGGAAATGTCGGAGTGAACGGTCTGGAGAATTATTACAACAGCACGTTAAACGGCATCAACGGGCGTGAGTTCGGCTATCTGAATACGGATAATAATTTTGAGAAAACGATCAAGCAGGCGACAAACGGTAACAACATCGTGACAACGATTGATGCGAATATCCAGTCCGTGGTGGAGGACAAGATCCGGGAATTCAACGAGGCGTACACAGGCGCCTACCGCGAAGGGGATGCGGGAGCTTCCCATATCGGAGTCCTGATTATGGATCCGAATAATGGGGATGTGCTTGCCATGGCGAATTATCCGAATTTTGATCTGAGCAACCCGAGAGATCTCTCCGCGTATTACACCGAGGAAGAACTCGCTGCCATGGATGATGACGCAAAAATGGATGCGCTGAACCAGCTGTGGCAGAACTTCTGTGTGTCGTACACCTATGAACCGGGATCGACGGCGAAGCCTTTTACCGTGGCGGCAGGCCTTGAGACCGGAACGGTGACCACGGCGGATACGTATTACTGCGATGGATATGAGACGATCTCCGGTCATGACATTCACTGTGTCAAGAGAGACGGACACGGAATGGAGACATTAGAGCAGACGCTGATGAATTCCTGCAACGATGCACTGATGCAGATGTCTTATAAAATAGGAAGAGATAACTTTGAAAACTACCAGCAGATCTTCGGTTTTGGACAGAAGACCAACATTGATCTGCCGGGAGAGACGAGAACCGATTCTCTGATCTATACCGGCGACAACATGACGGTGGTGGATCTTGCAACGAACGCATTTGGTCAGAACTTCAACACGACGATGATCCAGCTCGCCACCGGCTTCTGCTCGATTGTAAACGGCGGGAAGCTTTATCAGCCGCACGTGGTGAAGCGGATTACGGACGAGAACGGCAACGTTGTGCAGGAGATCCAGCCGACGCTTCTTCGGGAGACTATCTCGGAGAGTACGTCCGAGACGCTGCGGCAGTATATGTATTCCACCGTTACCTCCGGTACCGGAGCAACGGCGAAAGTGGACGGCTACTCAATGGGCGGCAAGACGGGAACGGCACAGAAAGCGGGACGTGACGGCGTCAACTATCTGGTATCGTTTATCGGATTTGCCCCGGTCGATGATCCGCAGCTTGTGATTTACTGCGTGGTCGACGAGCCGAATGCGGTGGAGCAGTACCACAGTTCCTTTGCACAGAATATCGTGCGCGAGATCTTAGAGGAAGTGCTTCCTTACATGAACATCTACCGCGATGAGCAGACCACCGGAATTCATGCAGGATGGGATATTACGGGAACGGATACCGGAGCGACAGCGATGACGGACGTTGTAAACGAGGAGACGCCGGTGGAAGAGGGACTGGATGTGCCGGACACAACGGATACCCTGCCGGGAAATGAAGAGGAGGCGGAAGGCACAGACACGCCGCAGGATAACGGAGACACGCCGCAGGATAACGGGGATGCACCGCAGGATAGCGGAGACACCCCGCAGGATAACGGAGATATCCCACAGGATAGTGGAGACACCCCACAGGATAACGGACAGCAATAACAGACATAACCTCACGAAAGGATGAATAAAATTTCATGGAGAACTTTCGTGAGGTTTTTTCTATATGTCACAGGAACATGCATTTTACCGGAGCAAGACATTCAACCGCAGAAAAATATGGCTGATGTTCCTCGCCGTGTTTTTCGTGCTGATGTTTCTGGGCGGACGGCTCGTCTATCTGATGGTCTTCTGCTCGGAATACTACGGGCAGAAGGCGGAGGACCTTCATGAGAGAGAGCGTGATATCAAGGCGGCGCGGGGAAGAATCATCGATGCCACGGGAAAAATCCTTGCGACGAACAAATCGGTCTGTACCATTTCCGTGATTCACAGTCAGATCGATGAGCCGGAGAAGGTGATTGCGGCACTGCAAAAAGAACTGGGGCTCACGGAGGAGGAAGTGAGAAAACGGGTGGAGAAGGTCAGTTCCATTGAGCGGGTCAAGACGAATGTTGACAAGGAGACCGGAGACCGCATCCGTGCCTACGGCCTTTCCGGAATCAAGGTCGACGAGGATTACAAGCGGTATTACCCTTTGGATACCATGGCGTCCACGGTGCTCGGCTTTACGGGTGCGGATAACCAGGGAATTCTGGGGCTTGAAGTCAAATACGATTCCTATTTGCAGGGAACGAGCGGCAAGATCCTCACCCTCACGGATGCGCGCGGGATTGAGATTGAAAATGCGGGAGAGACGCGGCTTGAGCCGGTGAACGGCTATGATTTATATATTTCCATGGACAGCAATATCCAGCAATACTGTGAGCAGGCGGCGGAAAAGGCATACATAAAAAAGCAGGCGGATGAGGTGTCCGTGATTGTCATGAACCCGCAGAACGGGGAGCTCATGGCGATGGTAAATTATCCGGAATTCAATCTGAACGAACCGTTTACCTTAATTGAGGAGATGGGAGCGGATGGGACGGAGTCTGCGGACAAAAAGCAGAAACTGCTGAACCGCATGTGGAGAAACCCGTGTATCAGCGACACCTATGAGCCGGGTTCCACATTTAAGATTATCACGGCGGCGGCAGCGCTCGAGGAGGGCGTGGTGTCGCTGACAGATCAGTTCTACTGTCCCGGCTATAAGCTGGTGGAGGATCGCAGAATCCGGTGCGCGAAGACGAGCGGACACGGGGCGGAGACGTTCGAGACAGGCATTATGAACAGCTGCAATCCCGTCTTCATTGAACTGGGCGAGCGGCTGGGCGTGGAAAACTATTACAAATATTTCAAACAGTTCGGTCTGACACAGAAGACGGGAATCGATCTGCCGGGAGAGGCGGCGACGATCATGCATAAGCAGGAAAACGTCGGCCCGGTGGAACTTGCGACGATCTCGTTCGGACAGTCGTTCCAGATCACACCGATCCAGCTCGTGACGACCGTTTCTTCTATTATAAATGGGGGAACGCGCATCACACCGCACTTCGGGGTGGAGGTCCGTGAGACGGACGGAACGTTGGTCGAGACATTTTCTTATGATAAGAGAGAGGAGATCTGCAGCGGGGAGACCTCGGAGACCATGCAGTATCTGCTGGAAAAAGTGGTGTCGGAGGGAGGCGGAAAGAATGCGAAGATCGAGGGGTATGCGATCGGCGGCAAGACCGCGACTTCCCAGACGCTGCCGAGAAGCGAGCACCGCTATATTTCCTCGTTCCTCGGATTTGCTCCTGCGGACGATCCCAAAGTGCTTGTGATTGCGATTATCAATAACCCGAAGGGCACGTATTACGGAGGTCTGATTGCGGCGCCGGTCGTAAAAGAAATTATGGAAAACATATTGCCTTACCTTGATAAATCATGAAAAATAACGTATACTAGTTGGGTTAAAAAGCACATGTTGCTTTCGGCAAAGATAAAATACATGAGGTGTTTATTATGACGTATGAAATTGTAATCCCGGTAATCGTATCTTTTGCAATCAGTGCATTGTTGGGACCGATTGTAATTCCTTTCCTGCGAAGACTCAAAGTCGGACAGACAGAGCGGAAGGAACTGGAATCCCATCTGAAGAAAAACGGAACGCCTACGATGGGCGGACTTATGATATTGGCAAGTATTATCATCACATCGGTGTTTTATGTAAAAGATTATCCGAAGATTGTTCCGATTCTGTTTATGACCGTCGGATTTGGTGTGATCGGCTTTCTGGATGATTATCTGAAGGTTGTGCTGCGCAGATCGGACGGACTGCTTGCATGGCAGAAAATGCTCTGTCAGATTGTGGTGACGACCGTGTTCGCAGTTTATATGGGATGCTACTCGGATGTCCCGCTCACCATGCTGATTCCGTTCTCCGGAGGAAAATATTTAGACCTCGGCTGGGGAGCGTTCCCGGTACTGTATCTGGCGGTCATCGGAACCGTCAACGGTACGAACTTTACCGATGGTCTGGACGGCCTCGCGTCGAGCGTCACCATCATGGTGGCAACGTTCTTCTCCGTGGTGGCGATCGGAACGAATGCAGGCATTGCGCCGATCACCTGTGCGGTTGTGGGTGCGCTGCTTGGATTTTTGCTGTTTAATGTCTATCCGGCAAGTGTTTTCATGGGAGATACCGGATCACTGGCGCTCGGCGGATTTGTGGTCTCGGCAGCCTACATGATGCAGATGCCTTTGTTTATCGTGATTGTCGGACTGATCTATCTGGTCGAGGTACTCTCTGTTATCATCCAGGTGACCTACTTTAAAAAGACCGGCGGAAAGCGGATTTTCCGTATGGCGCCGATCCATCATCATTTTGAGCTGGGCGGATGGTCCGAGACGAGAGTGGTTGCAGTATTTTCGATTACAACGGCGATCTTATGCATGATCGCCCTGTTAGGATTATAGGAGGAAGAACATGGATCTGACAGGTAAGACAGTGCTTGTGGTTGGTTCCGGAATCAGCGGTGTTGCCGCGACGGAGCTTCTGAAAAAGAAGAATGTGAATGTGGTATTGTTTGACGGAAATAAGGAGCTGGATCTTACGGCGCTTCGTGAGAAGCACCCGGTCTTTGCGAATGTGAAGATCATCCTCGGAGAACTGACAGCGGAAGATAGAAGCGGACTGGATCTTGTCGTGTTAAGCCCGGGAGTGCCGACGGATCTTCCGATGGTTGAGGATCTGAAAAAAGACGGGATTCCGATCTGGGGCGAGATCGAGCTTGCCTGCCATTTTGCGAAGGGACGGATCGTGGCGATCACCGGGACCAACGGCAAGACGACGACCACGGCGCTCTGCGGCGAGATCATGGCAAACTATTACCGGGATGTGAAAGTGGTCGGCAATATCGGAATTCCATATACCTCCGTGGCTGCGGACACCACGGACGAGACAGTGACGGTGGCGGAGATCAGCAGCTTTCAGCTGGAGACCATTCACACATTTCACCCGGCAGTTTCCGCTATTTTAAATATCACGCCGGATCATCTGAACCGTCATCACACGATGGAGTGCTATATTAAGACGAAGGAGCGGATCGCGGAGAATCAGACGGAAGACGAGGTCTGCGTGCTCAATTACGAGGATGAAGTCCTGCGCGCATTCGGTGAGACGCTTCACACGAACGTGCTGTATTTTTCCAGCAGACAGAAGTTAGACCGCGGACTGTATCTGGACGGCGAGGATATTTACTATGCAGACGGAGAGAACACCACGAAGGTCATCAACGTGAATGAACTCAATATTTTGGGAACGCACAATTACGAGAATGTGATGGCTGCGACCGGCATGGCGTTAAGCCTCGGTGTTCCGATGGATAAGATTGTCGAAGTGCTGAAGCGTTTTCAGGCAGTCGAGCACCGCATCGAGTATGTGACGGAGAAGCGTGGCGTGAAGTTTTATAACGACTCTAAGGGCACCAACCCGGATGCCGCGATCAAGGGCATTTGTGCCATGAACCGTCCGACCCTTCTGATTGGCGGCGGCTATGATAAGCAGTCGGAGTATGACGAGTGGATTGAAAGCTTTGGCGGAAAAGTCAAGCTGCTCGTGCTGATCGGACAGACGCGGGAGAAGATTGCAGCCTGTGCGCGGGCACATGGATTTGAGAATATTGTGCTCTGTGATACGTTTGAGGAGGCGATCGACACCTGCTACCGGAACGCGGTATCCGGTGATGCGGTACTCTTATCCCCTGCATGTGCAAGCTGGGGAATGTTTAAAAACTATGAGGAGCGCGGACGCATTTTCAAGGAATATGTGCGTGCCTTAAAAGAAGACTAGGAGTGGAGAATGGCGCGAAGGCAGGAAAAAGAAAAAAAACAAAAACCAATTCGATATTTTGATTACAGCCTGCTGTTTTTGATTATCTTTCTGCTTTGTTTCGGTCTGGTGATGCTCTATAGCACGAGCTCTTACTATGGTTCCACGCGTTTCGGGGATACGGCGTATTATCTGAAAAAGCAGCTGTTTGCGACAAGTCTTGGAATCATAGCGATGATCATCGTCTCGAGAATCCCGTACCGGTTCTGGATGAGAGTGAGCGGTCTGGCGTATCTGATGGCGTTCGGACTGTGTACGGCGGTTATCTTTATCGGTACGGAAGCCAAAGGACAGGCGCGTTGGATCTACATCGGACCGCTTTCGTTCCAGCCATCCGAGTTTGCGAAGCTTGCGGTCATCATTTTCCTGGCGACGATCATCTATAAGACGTCGAAGCAGGTGGGGGATTTTAAGACGCTGGTCAAGGTCATGGCGATCGTGCTTCCCGTCGTCGGGGTGGTCGCATATAATAACTTAAGTACAGCGATTATTATCCTTGGCATCGCGGTGTGCATGCTGTTTGTGGCGAGCCCGAAATATTCGCATTTTCTGATTGTGGGAGGCGTGGTACTCGCAGTCGGTGTCATTTTTATCGCGCTTGCATCCTACCGCGCCGAGCGTATCCAGATCTGGCTGCACCCGGAAGAGTATGAAAAAGGTTATCAGACGCTGCAGGGACTCTATGCGATCGGTTCCGGCGGGCTGTTCGGCAAGGGACTCGGGGAGAGCATGCAGAAGCTCGGTTTTATCCCGGAGGCGCAGAACGATATGATCTTCTCCGTCATCTGTGAGGAGCTGGGACTTTTCGGCGCGATCTGTCTGATCCTTTTATACCTGCTGATTATCTGGAGATTTATGGTGATTGCGAACAATGCGGCGGATCTCTACGGGGCGTTGCTTGTGGTCGGCATTATGGCGCATATTTCCATCCAGGTGGTTTTAAATATTGCCGTTGTGACCAACACCATTCCGAATACCGGAATTTCCCTTCCGTTTGTCAGTTACGGTGGAACCTCCATTCTGTTTCTACTCTCGGAAATGGGGCTTGCGCTGTCTGTGTCAAGGGGAATAAAGTTTGAGGTTACCTAAAGTATGATTAGAGAACAGAGAAAAAAGAAAAGAAGACGGAAAATCGGACTGACGGCTGCATTGATCCTTCTGATGCTTCTAGCGATTGCATTTCTGATTGTCTGGAAAGTATTTACGGTTGAGAATGTCGTGGTGGAGGGAAATGAACTCTATTCTTCCGAACAGATCGAGCAGCTGGTGTTAAATGATGAGTATTCGTGGAATTCTCTGTATGTTCTTCTGAAATACCGCATCAGGGATACCGGCAAGGTGCCTTTTGTCGACACGATGGAAGTGACGCTGGATGATCCGCACACGGTGCATGTCCTGGTATACGAAAAAGGAATTCTGGGCTGCTTTTACATTGACGCTATCGGGCAGTACGCCTATTTTGACAAGGATGGATTCGTCGTGGAGACTTCTTCGGACGAGATTGAGGATGTGCCAAAGATCACCGGAGTGACATGCGATGAGGTCGTGCTCTACGAGAAACTGCCGCTGGATCAGCCGGATGTGCTAAACAACCTTCTGAGCCTGACGCAGATTTTGAAAAAATACGACCTTCTGCCGCAGGAGATTCACTACGACAGCAGCTTAAAACCGACGCTGACCTACTACGGCATACAGGTTTCGATCGGTTCGGACGACTTTCTGTCGCAGAAGATTGTGCGTCTGTCGGCGATCCTTCCGCAGCTTGCGGGAATGTACGGAACACTTCATCTGGACACATGGACACCGGACACCACAGATATTGTGTTTGACAGAGATTAGAAAATCCTTAATTTGTTCAAAAAAGTGAAAAAATTAGTTGATAAATTGAAAGAAAGAATATATTATATTGTATATGAGTTTATAAGCGGGCAGTATGGATTCTGCACTGCATTGAAAGACGATATACAGAACAGACGGTGTAGGAAGAGGAGCACCGGATGATTCTCTGATAGATGGTGTGTTTACATCCGTTTACCACAGGACATGAATTATGGGAGAGAATGAAGGAGGAACTACCTTGCTAGAGATTATGACGACAGAAGCAGATACCAGTGCGAAGATTATAGTCATCGGAGTTGGAGGAGCTGGTAACAATGCTGTAAATAGAATGATTGATGAAAATATCGGTGGAGTGGAGTTTATCGGGATCAACACGGATAAGCAGGCACTTACACTTTGCAAGGCACCGACCTTAATCCAGATTGGCGAGAAGCTGACGAAGGGACTTGGAGCCGGAGCACAGCCGGAGATCGGCGAGAAGGCAGCGGAAGAGAGTATGGAAGAGCTCTCCTCGGCAGTGAAGGGCGCCGACATGGTATTCGTTACCTGTGGTATGGGCGGCGGTACCGGTACAGGCGCAGCGCCAGTTGTAGCGAAGATCGCAAAAGAGCAGGGGATTCTGACGGTCGGAGTTGTGACAAAGCCGTTTAAGTTCGAGGCAAAACAGCGTATGGTCAATGCGCTTTCCGGTATCGACCGCTTGAAAGAGAGCGTTGATACTTTAATTGTGATACCGAATGACAAGCTTCTTGAGATCGTGGACAGACGTACCACGATGCCGGATGCATTGAAGAAGGCGGACGAGGTATTGCAGCAGGCAGTACAGGGTATTACAGACTTAATCAACCTGCCGGCACTCATCAACCTCGATTTCGCAGATGTGTCTACCGTCATGAAGGACAAGGGTATGGCTCACATCGGTATCGGTAATGCCAAGGGAGACGACAAGGCGATCGAGGCAGTCAAGCTTGCAGTTGCCAGCCCGCTGCTTGAGACAACCATCAACGGTGCTACCCACGTCATCATCAATATTTCCGGTGATATTTCTCTTATGGATGCGAATGATGCGGCAAGCTATGTACAGGATCTCGCAGGCGACAATGCCAACATCATCTTCGGTGCGAAGTACGATGAGTCCATGACCGATGAGGCTACGATCACCGTCATTGCGACAGGACTTGAGAATCCGGGCGCAACGAGCAAGATCATGCCGAAGTTGAATTATGCAACGCAGACACCGACCAGACCGGTATCCGGTTCCACACTCGGAAGAACCACAGGAACCGCTGCTCCGACCTATCAGCCGCAGGGAGGACATGGTACAGTAACACCGCCTCTGCCGGGTATCCAGAGACCGCGTCAGCCGGAGAGCACGGTGCAGCAGATGGACATCAAGATTCCGGATTTCCTGAAGAATTCACGCAAATAGAATTACAGTGACATAATATGAACTGCCATGTGTCAGTCCGATTACAGGACTTGTACATGGCAGTTTTTGTGTTACAGGAAGATTATGTCGAACCGGGCAGATGACTCGCCGCATTATAGAGCGGACTTTTGACAAAAAAGGAGACGGCGGCATCGTATAATAGATGGCATGTCAGAGAAAAACCGAGGTGAAAGGAAATATATGTATTTTATGCAGACGTATTTTTGATCCAGAATTTTCTCATGGATTTCCTTGCCGTTGCAGGGGCAAATCTTTTTTTGAAGAGATGCAGGAAAATGCGGTGGCTGCTGCTTGGGGCGGCTGTTTCCGCAGTGCTCGGGCTGTGCGGCATCCTGCTTTGCCGCAATTATCTGCTGTACTGCCTGCTCACGCATTTTCTCATCAACACACTGATGACAGTCATCTGTTTCGGGAAGTGTGACAGGAGGCAGTTCTTTGAGAACTGGGTGGCGGTGTATCTGGTGGTTCTTCTGCTCGGCGGGGCGTTTGAGTGGCTGCAGGAGAGCGGTATTTTATCAAAAAGCAGAGGAGTGGCGATTACGGCTGCAGTGACGGTAACGTGCGGTCTTCTTCGGTATCTTGGGAGAAGAAGAGCCTTTGGCAGCCATGTGCGCCGGGCATGGCTTGGAAAAGATGCGCGCCGGATGGCGTTAAGCGCCTACTGGGACAGCGGGAACCAGTTAAGAGATCCCTATACCGGGCAGCCGATCTGTATTTTGAGCTATAGCCTGGCGGAAAAATTTGTGGATCAGACAAAAGACAGAATCCGGTTTGTGCCGTACCGTGCTCTTGGAGCAGAGGACGGACTTCTTGCGGTGATGGATGTGGATGAGATGATACTGCAGGATGGCAGGCAGATGCGGCGGTATGAACATATGGCGGTTGGAATCGCACAGAAGGGGTTGCTTGAGGACAAAGAATATGATCTGATTCTACATGCATCCCTGGGATGACAGTGAAGAAAGGAGCTTACATGTACATAAAATGGATGGTCCCGGATTACGGGATGCGGGGAATTTTGAACGGAATCGGACGCTTTTTGTTCGGGGAGAATGATGAGGTGCACTATATCGGCGGCGCGGAGGTGCTGCCGCCGCCGCTGGATGCAGGGGAGGAGAGCGTGTGCATCCGGATGCTTGCCACAGATGCGGCGGAGGAGGCGCGGAGAAAACTGATTGAACACAACCTGCGGTTGGTGGTATATATTGCAAAAAAGTTTGACAATACGGGAGTCGGCGTGGAGGATCTGATCTCGATCGGTACCATAGGTCTCATCAAAGCGATCAATACGTTCAATCCGGATAAAAACATCAAGCTGGCAACCTATGCGTCGCGCTGTATCGAAAATGAGATTCTGATGTATCTGCGCAGGAACAGCAAGACCAGGCTGGAGGTGTCCATCGACGAGCCGTTAAATGTGGACTGGGATGGAAACGAATTGCTGCTGTCGGATATTTTAGGAACGGATGAGGATGTGATCTACCGGGATATTGAGACGGATGTGGAGCGCACGCTGCTGATGACGGCGATCGCCGGACTGACCGGCAGGGAGCGCATGATCATAGAATTGCGCTTCGGGTTGAACACGGCGGGAGGAGAGGAAAAAACGCAGAAAGAGGTGGCGGATATGCTGGGGATTTCCCAGTCCTACATCTCGCGTCTTGAAAAAAAAATCATGGGACGCCTGAAGAAAGAAATTGTGCGCTTTGAGTAGCGCTGCCCGGGATTGTGAAAAAAGAGACAAGGGAAAAGAATTGTAACCGCAGGACATTACGTGTATAATGGTCTTATCAAAAAAATGCTGGGGGGAATGCATATGAAGCTTGAATTTTTGGGGGCTGCACACGAGGTGACAGGAAGCTGTCATTATCTGGAGTTTGCGGATAAGCATGTACTGGTGGACTGCGGTATGGAACAGGGACCGGATCTGTATGTCAATCAGGAGATACCGGTGAACGCGTCGACGATCGACTATGTGTTTGTGACACACGCGCACATCGATCACTCCGGTCTGCTTCCGATGTTATATAATCATGGCTTCCGCGGGCAGATTTTTACGACGACGGCGACACATCAGCTGTGCGAGATTATGCTCAAGGACAGCGCGCATATCCAGATGTTTGAGGCGGAGTGGAAGAACCGCAAGGCGAAGCGTGCCGGCAGGCCGGAGGTCGTACCGCTCTACGATATGAATGATGCGGTGGGGGTTCTGGGACATTTTGTATCCTGCGACTACCACAGCGTGATCAACGTCTGTGAGGGCTTAAAAGTCCGGTTTGTGGATGCGGGGCATCTGCTTGGATCTTCCAGTATTGAGATGTGGATCTCTGAGAACACTGCTGAGGGTGTGGAGGAGCGCAAGATCGTATTTTCCGGAGACATCGGACCGGGGAACCGCCCGCTCATCAAGGATCCGGAGTATCTTACATCGGCGGATTACGTGGTCATGGAGTCGACGTACGGTGACCGCACGCATGAGACACCGCCGGATTATGCCGTGGAGCTTGCCCGCGTGATCCGCGATACGTTTACGAGAGGCGGCAATCTGGTCATACCGGCGTTCTCGGTGGGACGTACGCAGGAGATGCTGTATTTTATCCGGCGGATCAAGATGGAGAATCTGCTTCCGGAATTCCAGAATTTTGAGGTGTATGTGGACAGTCCGCTCGCGGTGGAAGCCACCACGATTTTCGGCAAAAATGTGCAGGACTGTTTTGATGACACCGCGCTCGCACTTGTGCAGCAGGGCATCAACCCGATCGGTTTTCCAGGGCTTCGGATGGCGATCACCAGCGACGAGTCGAAGATGATCAATTTTAACGACAAGCCGAAGGTCATTCTCTCTGCGTCCGGCATGTGCGAGGCGGGGCGGATCCGGCATCATCTGAAGCACAATCTATGGAGAAAGGATTCCACGATCCTGTTTGTCGGATATCAGGTTCCGGGCACGCTCGGGAATATGCTGTTAAACGGGGCAAAGGAAGTGAAGCTCTTCGGCGAGACGATTGAGGTGCAGGCGAAGATCGAGAACCTTCCGGGAATCAGTGGTCACGCGGATGTGAACCAGCTGACCAAATGGGTAAGCATGTTTGACCCGAAGCCGAAGCGCGTTTTTATCGTACATGGCGAAGACAAGGTGACGGAGCAGTTTGCGGCGCATATTCACGAGGAGCTGGGGCTGGAGGCTTACGCGCCCTTCAGCGGTGATGCGTTTGATCTGCTGACAGGCGCCTGTGTGGCACAGGGCTCCAGAGAGGCGGTGGAGAAGAAGAGTACCCGCGCAGTCAACAATATTTTTGCAAGACTTGTGGCAGCCGGCGAGCGGCTGATGACGGTGATCCGCAAGTGCGAAGGTATGCCGAACCGCGAGCTTGGCAAATTTGCGGATCAGATTAATGAACTCTGCAACAAGTGGGAGCGGTAGGCATTACATGGAGAGATAGGTGCGGATGGATTTTAAGGCGGATTTTTCAAGACGGCTGACCTGTGCCTGGGAGATGTGAATCTCCTCGGCGACTTCCATCTGTGTCTTTCCCTCGTAAAAGCGGAGGCGCAGGATGAAGTTCTCGCGCTCGTTCAGATGATTCATGGCGTCGTTTAGAGAGAGTTCTTCGATCCAGTTGTCCTCGCGGTTTTTTTTGTCACTGATCTGGTCCATGACGTAGAGGGTGTCTCCTCCGTCGGTATAGACCGGATCGTAGAGGCTGACAGGGCTCTGGATGGCATCCAGGGCGAAGACGATCTCCTCCTGGGTGAGACCGGAGACTTTTGCAATCTCTTCTAATGTCGGTTCCTTGCAGGAGGTTTTGGCAAGAATCTCGCGGGTGTGGATGGCTTTGTAGGCGGTGTCGCGCAGGGAACGGCTGACGCGGATCGAGTTGTTGTCGCGCAGATACCGGCGGATTTCACCGATGATCATCGGAACCGCATAGGTGGAGAACTTTACGCCCAGTGCAGGATTGAAGTTGTCGATGGATTTGATCAGACCGATGCATCCGATCTGAAAGAGATCATCTACGTTCTCGTGGTTCCCGGAAAAGCGCTTGATTACACTTAAGACGAGGCGGAGGTTTCCCTTGATGTAAGTTTCGCGGGCAGCGGCATCTCCCTGTTTGATGCGTGTGAAGAGAGCGTCCTTTTCCTCTTCTTTTAAAACAGGCAGCTTCGCGGTGTTGACACCGCAGATTTCAACTTTGTATGAAGACATGGTGCGTTTCCTCCGGTTTGATTTTCTGTTAAAAAGCATGCTTCATTCGGGGCGTTTTTATACAGAAAATTTTCAGCAGGAAATGCAAAATGTTATGGAAGTACGGCAGAATTTGTAGTATAAATAAATTAGAAAATAAGTGGGGCGGGGCGACAGTATATGTTGGATAGAATCGATGAGAGAGACAAGCAGGAACGGATGCACCGCAGTATTGTAAAATACTGGAATGTGAATTATATACCGACACCGTATGCGGAGCCAAAGGAAGAGCAGACCGGGGAGGAGGCTGCGGTTACCGGGCAGCAGCTTTCTGTGGAGCCGGAGCCGGCAGTCAGCTCGGCGAATTACGGCAGCGAGGAAGTGACCGATGAGGTGACAAAAGGACAGATCGACAAGATTCTTCATGAGAAGACGGAGGCGATCCGCAGCCTGATCGAGCAGAACAAGCAGACGGAAGAGGAGCAGGATATCCCTGAAGAGATGGCATCCGCGCCAATACAGCATATAATAGAATAAGAACAGATACCGGAGACATTTATGGCAGAGATAACACTGCGTAAATACCATGGGCTGGGGAATGATTATTTGATCTACGATCCGAATCGCAATGCATGTGAATTGCAGGAAAGGCAGGTGGAAGCACTTTGCCGGCGCAATTTGGGAGTCGGAGCAGACGGCATTCTCTATGGCCCTTTTTTTGATGGGGACAAAATGCGGGTGCGCATTTTCAACCCGGACGGGAGTGAGGCGGAGAAGAGCGGAAACGGTATCCGCATTTTTTCCAAATATTTAAAAGATATGGGGTATGTGACAGAGGAGAGCTATGTGCTGCACACAAAAGCGGGTGAGACCAGGGTGACGTTTTTAAACGAGCAGGGTAATCTCATGCGCGTGGACATGGGATACCCGGAGTTTGTGGCAAAGGAAATCCCGGTGGTCGGGTTTGAGGGGGAGATTGTCAACGAGGCGATCTTTTTTGGCGATAATTTCTATAACGCGACCTGCGTCTCCCTGGGAAATCCAAACTGTGTGCTGATGCTCGAGGAGGTCAGCCAGAAAAAAGCGATGCAGCTTGGCCCGTATGTGGAAAATTCCAGATATTTTCCGAACCGTATCAACATGCAGCTCTGTCAGGTGCTCGACCGGGAAAATATTCAGATCGAGATCTATGAGCGCGGCGCGGGTTATACATACGCGTCGGGAACAGGAGCCTGTGCAGCGGCTGCCGCATCGCACAAGATGGGATTTGTCGGCGACCGTGTGACGGTGCATATGCACGGCGGGGAGCTTCTGGTGGAATTTGCCCGGGACGGCAGAATTGATATGACGGGACCGGTGGTTTATATTGGGAGCATTACGCTCGCGGAGCAGTTTTTTGCGTGAAAAATTTTACGGGAGAAATTTTGCCGTTGCCTTTTTTGGCAGACTGTGATAAAATGTCAGACGTTGCGTAGCCCATAAAAACAAGGTCTAAGCGGGCTTGCCGCCGATTTCCGGCGTTAAATGAATCGAGTGTTCGAGACCTTCCACTCGTAAAACAAAACTAAAGGAGAACAGAATATGAGAAACTCTAAGGTACAATTCATTGTGCACGCTGCGATGATTGCAGCAATCTATGTCGTGCTGACCTATTTTATCAGTGCGTTCAACCTGGCATCGGGAGCCATTCAGGTCCGAATTTCCGAGGCGCTGACCATTCTGCCGTACTTTACACCGGCGGCAATTCCGGGACTGTTTGTGGGATGCCTGCTTGCCAACCTTCTGACGGGAGCAGCCATCTATGATGTGATCTTCGGCAGTCTGGCGACGCTGCTCGGCGCAGTCGGAACGTATCTGCTCCGCAAGCACAAGTTTTTATGCACGCTCGCGCCGGTGGTATCAAATATCATCATCATTCCGCTGGTACTCCGCTACGGATATGGACTTACCATGGAATATGGCGGAAGAGACTGGTCGATTCCGTTTTACATGCTGACCGTCGGAGCGGGAGAGATCATCTGCTGCTGTGTGCTTGGAACGATTCTTTTGAATGCACTCGCAAAAGTGCGCAATGCAATCTTTAAAAAAGAGGATTAGATTAGAAAGCACCAGTTATAGGTTATACCTATAACTGGTGCTTTCTTTTTCATATTGGACAGGTTGGTTTTCTCATGTTATCATCAGATTATCAACAGACAGAATTTCCAAAATGAAAATAAAAGGAGAAACATAACATGGGAAAAGCATTAAAGGACAGAAAGTTAAAATTTGAGACATTACAGCTTCACGTAGGACAGGAGGAGGCAGATCCGGTAACCGGAGCGAGAGCAGTGCCGATCTACCAGACATCTTCTTATGTATTTAACAACAGTGAGCATGCGGCGGCGCGTTTCGGACTGACCGATGCGGGAAATATCTATGGCAGATTAACAAACCCGACCGAGGATGTCTTCGAGCAGAGAATCGCAGCTTTGGAGGGCGGTGTGGCAGCGCTTGCCGTGGCGTCCGGTGCGGCGGCGATCGCCTATACACTTCAGAATCTGGCGCATGCCGGCGAGCACATCGTGGCTGCCAACAACATCTACGGCGGCACCTACAATCTATTGGCACATACATTCCCGGAGTATGGTATCACGACAACTTTCGTCGATCCATTCAATTACGACGAGGTGGAGCAGGCAATCCAGGAGAACACCAGAGCGATCCACATCGAGACGCTCGGCAACCCGAACTCGGACGTTGTGGATATTGAGAAGATCGCAGCGATCGCGCATGCGCATCAGATTCCGCTGGTTGTGGACAACACTTTTGCAACGCCGTATCTGGTCCGCCCGCTTGAGTACGGAGCAGATATTGTCGTTCACTCGGCAACCAAGTTCATCGGCGGACACGGAACAGCCATCGGCGGCGTGATCGTGGACGGCGGAAAGTTTGACTGGGAGACAAGCGGCAAGTTCCCGTCCTTGACGGAGCCGAACCCGAGCTACCACGGCATCAGTTTTACAAAGGCGGCAGGACCGGCAGCGTTCGTCACAAAGATCCGCGCCATTTTACTGCGCGACACCGGTGCAACCATCTCTCCGTTCCACTCTTTCCTGTTTTTACAGGGACTTGAGACATTGTCGCTGCGTGTGGAGCGCCATGTGGAGAATGCATTAAAGGTCGTAGAATATCTGAACAACAACCCGAAGGTGGAGAAGGTGCATCATCCGTCGGTATCGGAGGATCCGGCGCAGCAGGCACTCTACAAAAAATATTTTCCGAACGGCGGCGGTTCGATCTTTACGTTCGAGATCAAGGGAGACGAGCAGACCGCAAAAGACTTCATCGATCATCTGGAGCTGTTCTCTCTGCTTGCCAATGTGGCGGATGTGAAGTCGCTCGTGATTCATCCGGCATCCACGACACATTCCCAGCTTACGACGGAGGAGCTATTAGAGCAGGGCATCAAGCCGAACACGATCCGTCTGTCGATCGGAACAGAGAATGTGGACGATATTATTGAAGATCTTGCGGAGGCATTTGCGGCAGTATGAGATTATTGATTGTACGGCACGGGGATCCGGATTATGAGCATGATACCCTGACAGAAAAGGGCTGGCGCGAGGCAGAGCTTTTGTCAGAACGCCTGTCAAAGCTTCCTGTTAAGGAGTTCTATGTGTCGCCGCTCGGGCGGGCGAAGGATACGGCGTCCCTGACGTTACAGAAGATGAACCGCGAGGCAAAGGAATGTCTGTGGCTCAGGGAGTTCGACACGAAGATCGACCGACCGGATTGCCCGGATCAAAAGTCGATCGCCTGGGACTGGTTGCCGGAGGACTGGACGAGAGAAGAGGAGTTCTTCCGGCGCGACCTGTGGGCGACGCAGCAGACCATGCGTGAGGGACTGGCTCCCGGAGCGCATGAGGGAAACGGCGTCCGTGTGCAAAAAAAACCGGACGGTGGCGTAGGTGCAGAGTATGGCTGGGTGGTATCAAATTTTGACGCCCTGCTGGCGGAGCACGGCTATGTGCGCGAGGGCGACATCTACCGCGTCGCAAAGGCGAACTGCGATACGCTTGTGTTCTTCTGCCACTTCGGTCTGGAGTGTGTGCTGCTGTCGCACCTGATGAATGTGTCACCGATGATTCTGTGGCATTATACCTGCGCGGCGCCGACGTCCGTCACCACGGTGTATACCGAGGAGCGCCGTCCCGGCGTGGCATCTTTCCGCGTCTGCGGGTTTGGAGATACCTCGCATTTGTATGCGGGAGGCGAGTCTCCTGCATTTTCGGGAAGATTTTGTGAGACCTACGCGTGTGATGAGGAACGGCACGATTAGAAAACAGATTGTCGTAATAAGCATAGAATTTTTTGGGTAATTAGTAATATTATTATAAGAAACGCACTTGGGGATTTCATGTGGAAATACAGATGGACATTCGGTTCAAAAAATGTGGCATTTCTAACCGGCCGAATGTCTGCATCTTCGATGATCCGTGTCTTTCCAAGTTTGGAGCACTCCGCAGGTCATGTCCGCATCCCGGAAGACAATTTGTAGGACTTTTGTGCCGCGCTTGCCAGCACCAAGCAACGGATGGCATAAATCAGCCATCCTTATGTTGCAATAAAACATAACCGCGCGAAGCCGATGTCTGAGTCGGCATCTGCCTTATTTTCAATA
>OGIR01000525.1_pt1 | contig 30715 bp, 32 predicted proteins | sample 1571831 | NCBI WGS metagenome assembly OGIR01 (sample SAMEA2582124, study PRJEB24529) | metagenome | biome: Human gut stool | place: China | collected 2011 | reverse complement strand
ATGTCACAGAAGAACAACTTTCACCTTTTTTCTAATTTAAATTGACATTTCAGGTGATAAAAATAAATAGACATAGAAGTACATTGTTGTTTCCATGTCCAATAAATATGATTATTCCATTAGCAAGTTAGCTGAAGGAATCTATATTCATATAGTATTTCTTCAATATATAAATTAATCTAAAAATAATTTTTGAATTTGGGATTATTTATTTTTAAGTCTATGTTTCTCATGATTATAGCCATTTATAAAACTTATGACTTCTTGCATTCTATTTCCGGAAATTAAGTTCAAAAGTACAAATGGTAATTTCGGATAAAATCTAAATTTTTTGCTAATTTGATAATCTTCGTGTGCTTGATGTTTTCCCATTTGAAAGTCAGATAAGTTCTTTAAATCCTTAATTTTAGAAGGGTTGGAATCGTTCGATTTAGAAGTATAACCTTGAGAGTATAAGCCGTGTTCATAATTATGCTTAATCATATCATGGAGTTGGGATAGTAACATTTTGAGAGTACCTTCACCTTTGTTTAGTATTTTGATAAGTATATGAAATTTATCAAGCAAAAACTAGCAAAGGTTTGTTGCATGCTTGTTATATCAATGGTTTCGGTAAATAACTTACTTGTTGGAATTATCCCAATAAATTGAAGCTCGTGCCTAAAATATGATAGTATGGATAGCAGTTTTAGCTCGTAATAAGTAAGAAAAAGAGGAGAGAATATAATGGCAGTATTAGATGTTGAAAGCTTGACAATGAGCTATGCCGATAAAAAGCTCTATGAAGATGCCAGCTTTCAACTAGAAAAGCATGAACATATGGGGATTGTCGGGCAAAATGGTGCGGGAAAGAGTACCTTGATTAAGATTCTGATTGGGAAAACTCTCCCAGTCGATGGCACTATCAAATGGCAAAAAGGGGTCAAGATTGGCTACTTAGACCAGTACGTTGATATTCCGGCGGGGATGACCTTGATTGACTTCCTTCATACTGCTTTTACGGAACTTTATCAGCTTAATGACCAGATGAATAAGCTTTATGCGGATTATGCAGAAAAGATGGATGATGAGCTCCTCACCAAAGCAGGCCGAATTCAAGAAAAACTCGATGCTAATAACTTCTATGAAATTGAAACGGAAGTCGAGCGGGTAATGAACGGTTTAGGATTAACTGATATTGGTAAGGATCATGTTGTCTCTGAGATGAGTGGGGGTCAGCGATCAAAGATTATCCTTGCGAAGATGCTATTGGAAAATCCAGATGTTATCTTACTAGACGAACCGACAAACTACCTTGATACAGCTCACATTGAATGGTTAATCGACTATCTTAATGATTTTGACGGTGCCGCAATGATTATCTCTCACGACTATGACTTCCTTGAACAAGTCACGAATACCATTTGTGATGTATCATTTGGTAAAATCACTAAATACCGGGGAAGTTTCCAACAAGCAATGCGCCAAAAGGAAGAGCGCAAGGAAGCTCAAGAACGGGAATATGAAAAGCAACAAGTAGTCATTGAAAAGGCGCAACGGTTTATTCGGAAAAACAAAGCTGGTTCAAAATCGACTATGGCTAAGTCACGGGAAAAGATGCTTGCGCGGATGAAAAAGATTGATCCGCCCGAAGATAATCTAAAAGCAACTTTCTATTTTCCATATGAAAATACTGGATCAGCGAATGCGCTACGGGTAGAAAAATTGTCAGTTGGTTACAATCGACCACTACTGGCACCGGTAACTTTCTCAATGACAATGGGTGAAAAGTTATTGTTCACTGGATTTAACGGGGTTGGTAAGTCGACTTTGATTAAATCAATTTTAAAGAAAATTCCAGCATTAGGCGGAACGGCAACCTTCTCCCCATCAGCCCGGATAAATTATTTTGATCAAGATTTGGAGTGGGATGACCCAACCCTTACACCACTGCAAACAATTCAAAATATGTTCCCAACGATGCAGCCACGGACGATTCGGACAAAACTTGCGCGTGCCGGAATCAACGCCGCCAACACGATGAAGGAAATGAACCTTTTATCAGGGGGCGAACAAACAAAAGTTAAGTTGGCAATCCTTGAATTAACCCCATGTAATTTCCTCATCATGGACGAACCGACAAATCACCTGGATGATGAAACTAAGGAAGGTTTGAAGAAAGCTCTGCAAGATTTCCCGGGAAATTTAATTTTAGTTAGTCACGAACAAGGATTCTTTGAAGGATGGCTTGATAAGATCCTGAACGTTGAAAAACTTAGCTTGAAATAGAAATATATGAGACAATGAATTCAAAAAGGAGGGGAAACGAGTGCCCTATTCACTTTCTGAAATCATTGTCTTATTTTTTACCTATTCATTTATTGGCTGGTTATGGGAAACCTGTTACTGTTCAATTAAGGACCATCATTTTGCCTACCGTGGATTCTTATTTGGCCCTTATTGTCCGGTGTACGGATTTGCCGTTACGACGATTTTGATTACTACCTATCCATTCCAAGATAATATTTTTCTGCTGTTCGTAGTGGGATTTATTGTGGCGTCGATCTTTGAGTATGTAGCAAGTTGGCTGCTCGAAAAACTTTTTCATATGAAGTTATGGGACTATTCGCATCTAAAAGGAAACATTCAAGGAAGAGTTGCTCCCCAAATTTCATTTTTCTGGGGGATTGGCGTTGTCTTGCTGGTTAAGTTTGTTCAGCCGTTTATTCAACGGATTATTAATTGGGAAGAATCATGGACCCATGGGATGCTTGCCCTAATTATCGTCTTAGTGATGGGAACTGATACTATCCTCAGCGTCATCAGTGTGGAAAAATTCCATATTACAACTCAGCAATGGGATGAACGAGCAGCCGCGTACAGGAAGAAATTGCTGAATCGACTTGAAAAAGCAGCGCCAAAAGATCAGTTGGCAATTAAAGATCACCTTCAAGATTGGCAGCGGCATTTTGCTCAACATCTAAACAAAGAGGAAGCTGGCAAGCAATTGAGTTGGAATCATCGTCGGCTAATCAAGAGCTTCCCCAAGATGAAGATTACTGATAGTAAATACTTTAATAACTATAAAAATGATCTTAAAAGTAAATAAGATTATTGTACATTCTCGCTTTCTCATGGTGAAGTGGTTATAATAGCGTCAAATTCATAAAAGGGAAAGACACATCATGAAAAAAGAAACAAAAATCATTTGTGGAAGTGTACTTGCGTTTTTGATTATTTTATTTGGGATTGTGGCGATTATTATCCACGAATCTCCCCAAATTCAACGTGAGACCCACCCGACAGATATAACCGTCAATGAATTTGTTCGTCAGATTGCACCAGCTGCTCAACGTGAACAGAAGAAGTATCATATTCCGGCTAGTATTACGATTGCACAAGCAGGACTTGAATCTAACTGGGGTCGGAGCCGATTAGCAAATAAATACAATAACTTATTTGGAATTAAGGCTAATAGTGACGACGAAAAGGTGCAAATGTATACTACTGAAAATATTCGGGGTAAAAATGTTCAAGTAAAACAATACTTTACAGTTTACAATAGCTGGGCTGATTCAATTAATGCGCACACATTGCTCATTGTAAATGGAACGGCTGATAATCATGCGCGTTTCCATGGGGTACAAACAGCGAAAACTTATCAACAGGCAGCTTACGAATTACAGCGGAATGGTTACGCAACCGATCCAGATTATGCCAGCAAGCTGATCTATGCGATTAAGAAGTTTAATCTTGCCCAATACGATAATGTTAAATAATAATTTAAAAGCGTGAGAAACGACTCTTGTAATGAGCTATTTCTCACGCTTTTTTAACCTATAAAACACTTATTAATGTACTTCGCTTTGCATACTGGTGGAAGCAACCCGTTGATGACGGTACCAGTGAACTAAGAGACCAAGGATCAAGCCGACAAGTGCTGGAACAAGCCAGGATAATCCCATACTTGCAAGTGGTAAGTTATTTCGCAAAGCGGCAACAGATAAACCAAATGAACTTTGGCTAACAACCGCTGGGAAGGCAACAACCATATCACCGAGAGCTGGTACAACGGTGAAAAGGACCACGAAGAAGTAAACAACGCCATCACGGTTAAAGAGTGGTGATGTCACAGATAAAAGGATAAGCACCATTGATAATGGGTAAAGGAACATTAACATTGGTGTTGACCAAGCGATGATTTGGTCTAAGCCAAAATTAGCAGTAAGGAAAGAGGCGAGACAACTGAGGGCAAGCCATGCATGGTAGCTAACTTTTGGAAAGTGCTTATGGAAGTCTTGAGCAAAAGCAGCAACTAAACCAACAGCCGTCGTTAAACAGGTAACTGTTAATAAGAAGGCGAGCACAACTTGTCCGAATGCACCGGCATAAGCATTAACTAATTGGTTAAAGGCAACTCCACCATCTGGGGAAACTTTGAAACGACCAAGAGACATTGCGCCAAGAAGGATTAGTAATAAGTAGATAAAAGCAACGGCACCCATTGAAAGGACACCAGCTTTTGCAACAACTTTGGATACATCTTTTGCTGACCGTTGTCCCATAGAACGAACGGCGGTTACCACTGTTACCCCAAATGCAAGACCGGCAAGAGCATCCATAGTGTTGTACCCTTCAAGGAACCCGTTAGTGAGCGCACCGTGAACATAAGCACTAGTTGTCGGTGCAGTAGCAGGATTACCAAGCGGACGAGCGAAACCAACGACAAAGACAAGGAATAAAAGGGCTAAGAAGACGGGATTTAATACTTTTCCGATGTTAGCTAGGATATCATTTTCCCGGTATGAGAAGAGAAAGGCCGCCCCGAAGAATAATGCTGAGAATAATAGCAAGGCAAGGGATTGATATTGTTTATCAACGAATGGAGCAAGACCAACTGTGAATGAGACAGTGGCAGTTCGTGGAGTACCGAACAATGGACCGATCGTAGCGTGGATAAGAACCATGAATACTAAGGCAAAACCGACGCCAAGCGGACGACCGATATCAAAGACTCCTTCTGCACGCGTAACAGCAACGGCGAGAACTGATAGAAGTGGTAAAAGAACTCCAGTAATCAGAAAGCCAACTGCAGCTGGTCCCCAATGACTACCAGCTAATTGACCAAGGTGTAACGGGAAAATCAAGTTTCCGGCCCCAAAGAATAAACCGAAAAGCAATGATGCAACAACTAAATAGTTTTTGAATGTTAACTTGCGCGATGTTAAATCTTGCATGTTTTATCCTCCTAATCTGATCCCAACAAAAAAGTCCCTTAGCCAAACTGGCTAAGGGACGCTGAGCGTGGTACCACCCTATCATTGTACTGCTATTGCTAACAATACCTCACACGTACGGCCATCATGGCGATACGCTGACACGATAATGGGTGTAACCACTACAGCTTACTGGTATTTAAGCTGTAGACTCGAAAGTGATTTTCAGTTAGAGTTAAAAACTGTCTCCTCACACCAAACGAGACTCGCTGAAGCTATCGTCTAACATACTCTTCTTTCTCATTGCGATCGAATAATTAAATTGTTGTCATTAATATTAACTTATTTCTCATAAAAGTCAACAGTAAATTAAAATTTATTTATAATTTTTCAAATCTTCGCTGCTTTCGGCGTATGCAGGATCACCATTTAATGCCCGGGCAATGGCTCGCTCAACAGCAGTATTAGAAGTAACATTTGCAATGGCGAGTGGCTTCTCATAACGTTTAGCGTGATGGTTGGCGAGTTGACTAATCCGATGGTGAATTGCATCGATGCAGACAATCACAAAGTCCGCATCTCGAATTTCACGTTTTAATTTACTGCTGGAAACTTTTTCTTCTGCAGACGCGTCTAATCCGCGGAACAGACCGTGGTGTTTATCGACGACTGGTTTAAGACCTTTAACCTTGCTGCGGATTCCGGTAATAACAAGTACCTTTCGTTGATGGAGGTCATAATCAAGTTTCTTTTCATAATCATGACGAGGATTAGCAGGCTTTTTAACAACTTTTGGTTTAGCTGGTTGCTTGGTTGTATCATAATCTTGCTTTTCATGAATCCAACGAATCGCGCCATCTTTGGCATCAGTTAGGCCATTTCCTCGATCATAGTAGGCAAAATCAATAACCATTCCAGGCTTAATATCGCGGCCCGGGTACTTAAAGGGATCAATTACGATGGTATTTTCTGGCGCTTTGTCAACGATTGAATTACCCTTAATTGTTTTACTCAGTTGAAGGACATCAGAACCGGGCACGCGTTTTAATTCACCATATTCAATCACATTGACTTTTTCAGGAGTGTAATCGCTAAGATGGTCACCGGTGATCCGCCGAATAACTGGAAGCCCACGAACCTTTTGCTCATAGTCTAGTTGGGCAATGTCGCCATCCTCAACGGAAAATGGTAATGCATGCAGAATTGCTTCCGGGTAGTAACGATGATTAATCTCGGCACCGCTTAATTTCCGGTGTACTAAGTAGCGATTGTCGGCTGCTAGGCGTTCTTCTTCGGTGATTTCTTTTGGTGCTTCGACTGAAGAAGATGCGGCGGGTCTTGCTATTGATGTTGACTTTTCTTCATCATTCGCTGGTCCAGTGAGCAGTGACTTCAATGTTTTGCGTGCTTGCGGAGGCAACTCATTTGACGATTGAATTTTGCGTTGAACAAACCGAGGAGCATTTTGTTTAACGGTTTTGTTTTCCTGATAATGATTTAAAATATTAAGAATGGTGGTTAGACTTCGCTGTGTCTGCAGTAAGCTTTGTGGATTATCAGCGGTATTATTTAAGAGGTCAATTAATTCTTGACGATAATCATAAACTTCCATATTGTTTTCCTTTCTTAAAATAAGTTACTAATTTCAATGATAGCAGTTCGTTAGCGTGATGTCAGTAATTAAGTGTGGTTTAGCCGATTTTCTACGGTATAATAAGAAACAAAATCAGAATTGCGAGGATCGAAAATGGCACAACGGTTAATAAAATTATTTTCCCACAATGATTTAGATGGATTCGGGGCTCCATTATTATTAAAAACACTACAACCAGTAATGTTTGAAGACACAGAGTTTGAGATGACAAACTGTGGCGCCGGACGAATCGATGAAGAATTAAGTCGATGGATGCAAACGGCGGAAGTAGGGCGCTTTACAGATGTTTACATCATGGATATGACGCCGGATAGCGATTATTCATTTAAGCTATTGAATGAACGTTTCGCTAATCATTGGCTTGTCTTTGACCATCATGAAAGTGAAGCTGAACTACGACAAAAGTATGTGGCCAATAGTATCGTACCTGCTGATCCAGCAGTTAACCCAAGTGCTACAAGCTTGGTATGGGATTGGTTAAAACAACAATCATCTTTTGCAAAGGTTGATGAACAACGGCAAAAGGATCTTGCTTATCTTGTGGAATTGATTCGGGCATATGATACTTGGGATTGGCAAAATGATCCAGAAATGAATGAGCAGGAACGAATTGATGCTGATAATCTTGATCAGCTCTTTTGGTTTTACCCCCTTCAAGATTCGGAAGAGTTTGTCCAAAATATTTTTAATACCAGCTGGCAACAATATCAGGAAGAAAATCGGCTGCTGATTCGGACTTTAAACGAACGGCGGGCTAAATACCTTAAGAGTCATTTGAAAGATGTTTTGATTACGGATATCGATGATCATAAGTTTGGGGTCGTATATGCGAGTGACTATAAGTCTGAAATTGCCCACGAATTATTAGTACAACATCCAGAAGTCGACGCGGCTTTGGTAGTCAGTCCGGTTAGCGTGTCGCTTCGAAGCAACGGAAAGTTAGATGTGGCTAAATTTGCTGAAAAATACTTTAATGGTGGCGGTCATGCTGATGCAGCAGGTGGCCGGTTGACGGTTAACCCGATTGAAGTTGGTGAACAAGCAGTCATTGATGACCTTAAGCAAACGATCACCAATCAGCAAAATGAACAAAAATCAAATGAAAGTACGCTTGCCGATAATCTTGATCCCGAAGTAGCGGCAAAGATGGCGGCATTGTTTTGGAAAAAGTAGGGTGGATATGATTTGCGGCTGTTAAGGAGTTTCATTTAAGTGGGGGGGGAGAAAAGACAATCGATTATTTGAGCTATGGAAACCTAACTGTTGAGAGAGTTTGTCGTAAAATTACCGCGACGTGTTTCGTTGATGAACTTCTAAAGATTGATACTGTCGAGGACGTAACGCTTGATGAATGTTTAGATAGTCATAGTGTTCAGCTTCTTCAACAGAAATAATTTTAATATTTTTATCTTTAATTCCAAGAATATTTAGGATAGAATGTTATGGGACATTTGTTTAACCTTCTTTCATGATTTTTGTGGTGAATTGATTGTATAACTAGGGGACAGCAAATGTCCTCTTTTTTGTATAAAAAAAGAACCATGACCCTAAGCCATAGCCCTGTAATGAAAAGTAAACTAATCATGCGGTTGTGTGACCGTTGTGGGTAACGCTGTTTTCACGATAACCAAAGTAGAATTGGATAGCAGCAATTGCAATGTTGACCCAATTCATTGTAAGGAACCAGCCGTTAAGGGCGTTGCCGTCGTGCGTCATGCCGTAGTATACCCAAAAACCAATTACGATAGCACATACATTAATCCATGCGAATGTCTTTTGTAGAATTTGATTGTTAAGGGCAAACCACATCCATATAACGTTTACTACAAACCAGATTGCAATAATCCAAAAGATAACGTCGAACATAGTATTACTTCCTTTCAACATCCTATCTACACATACCATAGATAATACCTAATAAAGAAGATTTACTTTTCAATATCTATTATAGTCGGATCTTATCGATAGTCAAAAGATAAAGCACTATTAATATGTAATTATGGCACATTGAAGAAATATTGAGTAAAAAAGTGCAAATCCTTGTCTTTTACGTATATATCTTTATAGCACTATTTAACAGGAGGATATAAAGATGAATGAATTCTTGCGCAAAAAGTGGGAGATGGCGGGCTTATCCGATGACTATATCTTCAACAAAGTGATGCTTGATTATGATATTTGTTTAGAAGTTTTACGGCGGATCTTACCGGACTTGCATATTAAAAAGATTAAATTGCCTAATAATCAGCAAGAGTTTGCTGTCACTCCTGATGCTTAAGGCAGTGCGTTTTGACATCTATACGACCGACGAACAAGGTAACCATTATGATATTGAGATGCAAGTATCTGACCCCCACAATATCGCTAAACGAATTCGTTATTATCAAACGGCTAGCTCAATGGAAGCCTACGATAAAGGGCAGCCATATGAACAAGCTGATGATTCCTATGTGATTTTCTTCTGCAATTTTGACCCATTCCAGCTAGGGCAGCAACGCTATGTGTTACACAAGCATATCGATGAAATTCCCGAACAAATTATAGAAGATGGACAAACCGATATCTTATTTAACGTTCCTTCCTTACGCCACGATGTTGATCCTAAGATGCAGGCGTTTTTAGATATGATTGCCCAACGAAAAGTTGAAGCGACCGATCCGCTTGTCGTAAAATTAAAGGAGAGAATAGCAGTTGTAAAGCGGAATCGGAAATGGAGGTCGGAATACATGCGACGTTCAGTATATGAAATGGATCAAGAAATGCGCGAGAAAAAGATTCGCGAGGGTGAACGTAAAATACGGGATGGCAAACTTGAACTCCTAGAAGGAAAACGTGAAATTAAAGAAGGCCAGGATCGACTCAAAGAAAAAGAACAGCTAATTCAAGAAAGAGAACAAAAACTACACGAAAATCAGCAGACGATAATTAAAACATCGATTGTGGCAATGAAAGCGCTGAATATTGATGAAACAACAATCAGGAAAGAAATAAAAGAAAAGTTTAACTTGTCAGACAAGGAAATTAAGGATTATTTTGCTGAATAAAATGAAAAGGAAGTCTCCAAATCAATTATGGAGGCTTTTTAGGTAACTCCTAAAGATTAAGGTATAATAAGAATCTAAATATAAGATCTGTGGGGAGTATCTTTATGAGAAAAATAGCACTAATTTTGATGCTTTCATTGACGATGATGGTCATAGTAGCGTGTGGGAGGACATCCTCAAGTACTAATAGATCAACTAGTAGTATGACTAGTTCTTTATCAAGTACACAACAAACAAGGGATGATGCAGCACTAAACGCTGAACGATTAATACCTGAGCAAACTGCTGCTCTTGTGTTATATTATCGTGATGCGCATATGCCAGGAGCAAATGATTACGATTATTCTGCTGATATGGAAAACAATGATCAGGGAGCAACGGTTAAGATTTATGATAAAGGTGCAGTGCCATGGAGAGAGGGGCCCTCTGCTAAGACTTATCCTAAGGGTGCCAAAGTTTTATATACTATTAAATTAACTTCCGCAAGTGATAAAGATGGCGATCGTTTAAATTCAACCTACTATACAATTGTCGGAAATAAGGTTTACTATGCGAACAGTAGTAATGGTATTCGCAAAACAGGCGTAACACTCGCTGAAATGGTGACGTATGCCAAAACTCATGGGGAAGTTAATCGTGTTTTGAAAGTAGCAAAAAACACCCAAATTATTGATATGCGTGGTAAAGTTACACTTACGGATAAGGACGGATTAACTACCCAGCAGCTAGGAACATTAGTTGCATTGTTAAAGAACCCTGATTGGTTTAAGAATGAGGTTCAAAATGGTGAAATGTATTACGGAACACATTATGGTTATGGTGAAACTGCGGATTATCAATATATAACAACACAGGGTGATTCAACTAGCTATATTTGGTTTAAACGTAAAGGCAATGACGTCACAATTAAAATGATTGAACCAACTGAAAATCAAAGTGTGACAGGGGCACGAATGACTACTACGCATACTACTGTTACGAATTTGATAAATAATTACTACACAAGTGAAGATGAGGTTAATACCTATGCGGACCAATTAAAAGCTGAACCGTAAAATTAGATTAATTACTAAGAAGGATATATTATGAGTAAAAAAGATAAGTATGATGTTCAAAAGTTTACCGGGATTCCCGTCGAAACAGATGCTAGCGGAAAGTATCAGTTGAAATTTGACCAAAATGGTGAAGTTAAATTACATACTTGGCGGACCGGAAAACATACTAAGGGAAAATTTAATCATCCAGGTCAGTTAATGCTGACGGAAAATAACTTGACTGTTGTAATTCTAAAAGCAGAACCAATGGCTTTTAAGGATCGTCATAGTGAAACGCCGCTGCAACGATTTTTAACTGTCGATGTTACAGAAGATGTACTGAAACAAGGCCTTGCAGAATTAAAGGAGTGAAATTGATGAAAACACTGGTGATAGTGGCTCACCCTCAACTTGCAAATTCATCGACTGAATCATTTTTAAAGGCAGCCGCTGATGATGAAAATAACGTTATGTGGCATGAATTAAAAACACCTTTTGATATTTCTCAAGAGCTGGAATTACTTAAATCAGCAACCCGAATTATTTTTCAATTTCCGCTATATTGGTATAGTGCGCCCGCGATCTTAAAGCAATGGCTTGATGAGGTATGGAATTCACAACTTACAAGTAGTCATTTGCTAAAAGGTCGCGAATTAGGGATTGTTACGACGGTTGCTCATTCTGCGTCTGCATTTCAACCGGGTGCCAGTCAAGGATATACAATTGCTGAAATTTTACGACCATATCAGGCTTTAGCGCACGCGATGGGGATGAAGTATTTGCCACCATTGCCGATCTATCAATTTGCCCAACAAAGTGAAGAAGAGCGGCAGTTATTATTTATTCACTATCAGCAATATTTGACCTTAGATAAATTCTTGCATTTTAGCGATCAGACGCAATGGTTTATTGATCGTCTTAACACTAAAATCGCTCGAGAGGTAGATCCTCTTCAACAAGCTAAATTAGAACAATTATTATCACTTTTACAAGACCAACAAGAAGAGCTAGATGATTTGCACACTTCTATCGGCTGGCTACGGGAAAAAGAGGATGACTAAAAAATGGATGAGAATCAACGATGGGCACACGAAGAATTAACAAGATTAATGAAAAATAGCCCAACATATGAAGATCAAGCTTTTTACCGGGCATTAGATCAGTTAATGCTTAAACAAGCACAACGTCTAATCAATGCCGCTGGTGAGCTTGATGGTCGTAGTTGGGCTGATAAATAATTGATTTAAAAATATAAAGCAGAAGTCTATCTACCACTTCAATAATAGACTTCCACCTTATCAGATAATTGTTTCAAAATGAAACTAGGGGGTTATTGATACCCGTAATTCTAATTGCACGATTAGAAAAAGTCACTAAAAAGCTTATAAAAAACCTTTGAGATAGCGCTACCTTCAAAAGGTTTTTATATAACTAGATCAGTGAAACAATGGGTAATAGAGAATTATGAATAAAATCCTCATATATTATTATAAAACAAATTATTCCTAAAAAATACAAAATTATTGATTTATATTATTTTATAGCGAGTTGTAAATCTTTTCGAAGCTTATCAGCAAGAATAACTGCTTGATTATGGTCTTCATCTTTTGCCCCGTAAAGGAGAATAACGTTTTGGCTTGGCAACTGACTTTGGACAATTGCCTTTAATGAATTATAGTAAACAGGATTGTTGGTTAATTCTGCTAGATAACGCTCTTTGAATTCTGGATAGCGAGCGACATCATGACCAAACCATTTCCGAAGCTCAGTACTGGGTCCGACTTCTTTGAGCCACTTATCAAGATGTGCATTTTCTTTTGAAATCCCGCGTGGCCAAATGCGATCAACGAGGATGCGATAACCATCTAAATCAACAGGATTAGTATAGATTCGTTCAATTTTTAGTTCCATCATGCCAATCTCCTTTAATTAGTGTTATGTTTAGGATAGTTCTTTTTAGGAGGAAAATAAATATGCTAACAAAATATCAACAATTTTTTACTGGACGGCCCACAGTCGAAATTGCGAAGGATCTTTTAGGGAAACTAGTAAAATACCAAACTACAAATGGGATCATTGGTGGTTATATTGTTGAAACAGAAGCATATTTAGGAGAAAAAGATTCTGCATCGCATGCCTTTAACGGACGACGCACTGGCTACTCGGAATCTTTGTATGGGATGCCCGGGAATATTTACCTATACCAAATCCGTGGACATTATTGTTTTGATATTGTGGTTCAGGATGCAGAAGAACCTCAAGGAATTTTACTTCGCGGAATAGAACCAGCGCTAAACATCGATAAAATGATCGAAAATCGGCACATGTCAGGGGTAAATATTACTAACGGTCCTGGTAAATTAGTACAAGCTCTTGGAATTCATTCACGAGACTTAGACGGGCAGCCAATGGAAACAAGTCCACTAACGGTTGATTTACATAATTATAAAATTCCTGGAGAAATAGCTACTTCTGCGCGGATTGGAGTTAATTTAAAGGGAAAGGACGGGCTAAGTCCACGCCGCTTTTATGTGAAAGGCAATCCCTACGTATCAAACGTGAAAAACAAGACATGGATCTGGAATGTCATGGCTGGAAGGGGTAAATAATGGCGCTAACTTATCAACAACTATTAACGGCAGTTCCTGTTGTTCTCGATGCGGGTAATGTTCCGAATATTGTCGGGGATGCGGGGATCGGTAAATCTGCTTTAGTTCGTGAAATTGCTGCTAATCTGAATGCGGCATTATTTACTACGGTTGTCAGCTTAAGTGAAAAAGGAGACCTTGCAATTCCGGTTCCCCCCTTGACTAGTGAATCCTTTGTTGAAACGAAAAATTACGGCCGCCTTGCAAATGTGCAATTCGGTTATTCTGAAACTTTAATCAGCATTATTAAGTATGCCGAGGCCCATCCTAATCAATCAATTATTTGGTTTTTAGATGAATTTAATCGCGGAACGCAAGCTGTTCAAAGTGAATTAATGAACCTTGTCCTTCAACGAAAGATTAATTCTTTGCGGTTGCCTTCCACAGTACGGATCATTATTGCGGAGAATCCTGATTCTACGATGACAGGTTTTACCGATCGTGAATATGGTGTTGCGACTGGGGATGCCGCAATTAAAGATCGGACAGTTCGTTTAGTAATGACGAGTTCGACGGCTGGATGGTTAAAATGGGCCAAGGCTGCTGGAATTAATGACCTTGTTTCCGCCTATCTTACGCAATACCCTGAACAACTATTAGTTATTGATCCGAACAATGAAGATTTGGCTCCCACGCCACGTGCTTGGGAAAGAGTTTCCCGCAATCTTGATCAATTACAGGCGTTAGATCAGAAAATGCAAAAAGAACTTGCTGCCGATATATTTAGTGGTGACTTAGGTGATGAAGTAGGGGTGGCCTTTGCTCAGTTTGTCCTTGTACAGGGTCAAGAGCTTACAGTGGAAACCTTGAAAGACGCCAAAGATGGCAAGGAGCAGTTTGAAAATGCTGATGAAGTAACCAAAATTCAAGTATTACGGTCATGGCTAAGTCCTAAGCTGGCATCTGAAGAAGAGGCAGCTCTATTTATTAAGTATCTCCAATTAGTTAGTGAGGATGGGCAGTATGCGATTGTTCAAACAGTTGGTGAAGATTTCGTTGACCTCTTGCAAGTAATGTATGAGCAAGCCATCAAACATCCCCAAGGCTCTGTAGCGCAACTTTATCAATATTTTGCGGAGGTTGCGACGCGTGGTGATAATCGATGAGTTTAGGTGACTTCCTGGCACGGTTACATCAAAATGACGGAAGCGATAATCATGTAACGTCCGCACAACAGATTAGGAAGGCAATTATTAGCATCCTTCAAAAACAGCGCCTTTTCGGAGAAGTGTTATTACAACTTCCACGAGAGAATGATTTACAGTTACCCGCAATGATGGGATTGAGGTGGGAAGATAATCGCCTTGTACTGGTTATTAATCCGGAAAAGTTGGCGCACGTTCGTAATGATGAACTTCAAAGCTTATTAGAACATGAAGCCCTTCATCTTATCTGGATGCATCCATTACGTTATGCTTCTTATCCTCATCAAGATTTAGTCCAGATTGCAACCGATGTAGCGGTAAACCAGTATTTAACTGAGCCACCCCAGGGAACAGTAACCCTTAGCCAATTGGAAAAAGTTCTTCGTCAAAAGCTAATGCCAAAATTAGATTCGCAGGATTATCTCAATATATTAGAACATCTACCTGCTGAACAACAAGAAAAACTACACCAGCCAGGACTTAAATTGAATGGCAGCAAACAAAAAGAAAATGCAACGGCAGATGAGGTTAAAACAGCCGATACTCATAACGGCTGGCAGGAACCTAAGACAAGTCAACAGGTCAGCAATCAGGTCGTGCGCTTAGCGAATATTAAGCAGATTTTGAATCGTTCCTGGAAGCAAACCCCGCAACGAGATCGCGGTTTATTACCAGGAAATGTAAAAGCACAGTTGCAAAAAGCGCACCAAACCAAAATAGTTGATTGGCGGCAGGTTCTTAGGCATCAGTTTAGGTTGATTGCACGAGGACAAGTTAATTCGCATGCTCGCTTTAATCGCCGGCAACCATTGCGAATGGATTTACCTGGCAAAGTTACGAGATTGGATCCGGCTGTTGACATTTTTGTTGATAATTCCGGATCAGTCACCGATCAAGAAATCGTTCAAACACTAACGACGCTTGAAAAGATGCTTAAGAAAACGAAACTGACAGCTAACGTTTACTCGTTTGATGCCCGGGTGACTGCCAAGCAAAAACTACATGATGGTAAAAAACTTGATTTTAGACGAACTGGTGGCGGGGGTACAAGTTTTCAATGTGTTTTTGACTATCTCCATCTGCACCACCTAACTAAACGAAATCGCATAATTATCATTATTACTGATGGGTGGGGAGAGGAACGAATCAATAATTATCATTATCAAAATGTTTATTGGCTAATGATGACAAAGGCTAATCAATTATCAGTAAAAGAGCCACCGGGAAGAGTATTAGAAATGAGGGGATAATTGATGACGACAATTTTAAATCCACAGGCCATGCAAAAGGTACTTACCCATAGCAAGGAATATGAGCGAGCAATTGATCTTCTTAATAAACGGTGGGATCCAGATGAGCAGCCGATCTTTCGAAATGTTCTCCAGTCTGCAGATGTTCAATTTGCTCGGCAGCTCCAAATTGCTGGATTGATTAAGGGCAAGGTTGACTTAAGCAGTTACCAGGAAGTAAATCAATTAATGATGCAACATGACTCGTGGTTTTCAGAAAGTGCCCGGAAAACTTTATTAAGTCCTTTTATAGATTGAAGCAAATTTACATGAATTACTAGTAAGCATAGTATAATAGTAAGTAATGTAACCTTTTAAGGAGGCCCTGCACATGGCAGTGAATAACGAATTAATTAAAGACGACTTATACGAAGCGGTAAACGGGGGATGGCTAAAGACGGCGAAGATTCCTGATGATAAGCCAGCTACTGGGGGCTTCAATGACCTCGTTAATGAGATTGATAAGCAGCTGATGGATGACTTTGATGCCTATGCAACGGGGAAAGAAAAGTCTGATGATTCTCGGTTTAACGAGATGATTAAGCTGTATCGCCTCGCTAAAAAGTTTGATTGGCGTAAGAAAGTTGGCCCACAACCGCTTAAACGGATGTTGGCAAGTGTAGAAAATCTTAATTCATATGAAGATTACCAATCTCAATGGAAAAATTGGATTTTAGCAGGGATGCCTTCACCGATTAGTTTTGATATTGACGCTGATATGAAGAATGCGACTGTTTATGCTTTATTTGCCTCATCACCGTCGCTTATTTTACCTGATAAGAGCTACTATGAAGCAGAAAAGAAGGCTCAGCACGATCAATTACTCCAACTATGGTCTTCAATGGTGGAAGCCTTGATGGATAAGTTGGGGTATAGCAAAGAAGAAGCAAAAAAGATTATTGATGATGCAATCAAATTCGATGCCCTTCTTGCGCCAAATGTAAAGAGTGCTGAAGAAGCGGCTGATTACAGTAAGATGTATAATCCACAAACGGTTGCAGAACTAGCTAGTGCCACTGATCAACTTGATATCGCGGCAATAATTAAGCAATTAGTTGGGGAAGAACCGGAAAAAGTAATTGTGACAGAACCGGAATACTTTAAGGCCCTGAATAAGATCTTACAAGATAACTTTGAGCTCTTTAAAAACTGGGCATTAATTCGTGTTATTCGCGAAAATGCTAGTTACCTTGATGATGAAATGCGTGAAATCAATGGACGTTATGGTCGAGCACTTTCTGGAAGCAAGAAACCAGTTAGCCAACGTAAATTTGCGTTTTATCTTGCCCGCGACATGTTTAGTCAAGTAGCTGGGGATTATTATGGGAAGAAGTACTTTGGACCACAAGCCAAAGCAGACGTTCACCACATGGTTGAGCAAATGATTAAAGTCTATAAGGGACGCTTGACCAATAATCAATGGCTTAGTAAGGATACCCGTGATAAGGCTATCCTCAAGCTTGATAAACTGGGCATTCAAGTTGGGTATCCAGATAAGATTCCTGCTCTCTATGATCAATTTAAGGTTGATGAAGAGGAATCATTGATTGCAAACTTAAATCAATTAACAGTGACGGCTAATAAAGAATTATTCAGTCGTTGGAATAAACCTGTTGATCGGATGCGGTGGGAAATGAGTGCGGCCACAGTCAATGCTTACTACCACCCATTTAAGAATATCATTGTATTCCCAGCGGCAATCCTACAGGCACCGTTCTACTCGTTGAAACAAAGCAGCAGCCAAAATTATGGTGGAATTGGCGCAGTAATCGCCCATGAAATTTCTCACGCCTTTGACAACAACGGGTCATTATTTGATGAGTTTGGAAATCTTAATAACTGGTGGACAGATGAAGATTCTGCACACTTTAAGCAATTAGCTCAAAAGATGATTGAAGAATTTGATGGGATCCCATTTGCTGGGCAAAAGGTAAACGGGAAGCTCACGGTTTCTGAAAACATTGCTGATGCAGGAGGCCTCAGTTGTGCACTTGAAGCAGCAAAAAATGAAGCGGACTTCAATGCCCAAGAATTCTTTATTAACTGGGCAACTATTTGGCGAATGAAGGCAACGGAACAGTACATGCAATTACTGCTTTCAATTGATGTTCATGCACCGCAAAAATTACGTGCTAATATTCAAGCAGAAAATCTCGATGACTTCTACAGAGCATTTGACATTAAGCCTGGTGATGAAATGTACCGGGCACCAGAAGATCGGGTTCATATTTGGTAATTTAATATTTACAGAAGGTTGGAAGTTTCTCCAGCCTTTTTGTTTGCTATGATTCTTAGCGTGACAAATATCGTCTTCTTCGGTAAAGTTTAAGCATAGTTAATTTCCCGGGAAATAAATTTAATTGAAGGTAGGAGAACTTATTGAAATTTGCCGATAAAATGAAATTATATCGTCGTCAAAAAGAATGGACTCAGCAGGATGTAGCAGAACGATTATTGATCTCGCGTAAAACAATTTCTAGTTGGGAAAATGGTCGGAGTTATCCTGATATTTTTATGTTGGTTCAAATAAGTGATCTCTACCATGTTAGTTTGGATGATTTATTACGGGAGGATCATGAAATGATAAACAACTATAAAGAAGAGCACACTATGAATGCTAAGAAAGATAATACTTTTACTATTTCATATATTATTAACTTTCTTGCATGCATTTATTTCTTGTTTCAGACAATTGGCTTAGTAAAAACTACTTCTCTTAGTTCAATTTGGCGAGTCGTTTTAGGTGTTATGGTTGGAATAGCATTATTAAATGTTTACTATTTGATATCAAGATGTGATTGGAAGAAGGTTAAAGGACAAGAGAAAGTTGGAATGATAATAACACTCATTATTATCTCTGTCTTATTGATGAAGATAAGTGATTACCGTTTCAATATTTCTGATAGCTATAATAACGGACGTGATTTTGGGATTGGCTTTGTGGTTGCAATTAAAAGTATTGCTTTTACAGAATTAATTTGGCTATTTTCGCAATTTAAAGAAAGAAGGGCTAAATAATGCCGCAAATTAACGTAATCAAAGGAGATATTACCAAAATAAAAGTTGACGCAATTGTTAATGCTGCTAATACAACTTTAATGGGTGGCGGTGGTGTCGATGGTGCAATTCATCGAGTAGCTGGCCCAGCGTTATATGGCGCCTGTGAAAAATTTCATGGATGTCCAACGGGAGAAGCGCGGATAACTGGTGGCTTTAACTTGCCAGCCAAGTTTATTATTCACACGCCTGGACCGATTTGGCATGGTGGTGATAATGGAGAAGATCAAGTGTTAGCCAATTCTTATCACAATAGCTTACTGTTGGCTGATAAATATTTATGTCGGACGGTTGCCTTTCCTTCTATCAGTACAGGAGTGTATGCCTTTCCGCTTGAAAGGGCAGCAAAAATTGCGATTAAGACGATTAAAGATTTTCTCCCAACTGCCAATTATGTTGATCAAGTAACGATGGTTTGCTTTGATGATAAAACCTTTGCTGCTTACCAATCACAACTTTATTAAGTTAAATAGTTCAAAACTATTGGAAATTAATTGTTAAACGTTTATAATTTTCTGGATTGACTTTTTCCAGAAAATTTTTTGTTTTAAAAGGAGGTTTATTGTGAAGCACGCTAAATTACGATCGTTCACTTTTATTCTTGTTGCATTTATGCTGGGATGTAATGAGTTTATGGTTGTGGGCGTTTTATCAGATATTGCACGGAGTTATCATGTTCCACTTTCCACAGTTGGTTTTTTGGTGACAGCTTTTGCAGGAGTCTATGCGATTAGTACGCCAATTATTACTACCTTAACTAGCAATTGGAATCGATATAAGCTTCTTATGCTATTAATGACTGTCTTTTTTATTGGTAATACTTTAACTGCAATGGCACCAACACTTGGCTGGCTCCTATTTGCCCGAATTATTACTGCTGCCGTCGCTGGAACCATTATTTCATTAATTAACTTGTTAGTTAGTATAATTACACCAATGGACAAGCGGCCAATGGTTTTAGCGTGGGTCGGTGCAGGTTTTAGTATTGCATCGGTCATTGGAGTTCCACTTGGTACAACAATTGCCACGTTACTTTCCTGGCATGATAGTTTTTGGATCATTTCGGGATTAACATTAATTGTGTTTGCATTGTTAGCCTGGCTTACTCCTCGTGATACACCTCAAGTTAAAGGGAGTATTTTAGAACAGTTAGCATTATTAAAGAATCACCGTGTTTTATTAGGAATTGGAATCACGGTGGCCGTCTTAAGCCTACAGTATACTTTCTATACTTATGTCCGGCCGCTAATTACTACTGTGATGAGCTTTAGCTTAACTAGTTTAAATTGGCTGCTGCTTCTTTTAGGGGTAATGAGTATTATTGGTAACGAAATTGCTGGAATCGTTGCGAGTCACAATGGGGTTCAGAAACTGCCGATTGTTTTTATTCTCATGACAATCTTAAGTCTTGTTCTTGGGATTGCATTAGGAAATAAGATCACGGGAATGCTTGTTTTAGCAGCTCTTTGTGTCGTTGTAATTATATATGGAACAACTATTCAACTGGTATTTATTAGTGTGGCAGAAAAAGAATATCCGCAGTCATTAGCTTTAGCAACATCATTAATTTCAATTTTTGCTAATGTTGGGATTTCACTTGGATCCTTTACGGCTTCGACGACTGTTAACTTTGCTAATTTAACGATGCTTGGCTATGTAGGTGCAGTGTACGGACTTTTAGCGATCGGCTTATCTTTTGCCCTTCGTCGTTTTTACCGAAAATAATCTCTGAACCTGCTGAAAAGTAAGCAAATAATGGCTATAATGAATCAGTAATACTACTAGGGAGATTATTAAATTATGGATATTGTTTGGACATGGGATGTTATTCGTCGCATTATTGAAGTCCTATGGTTAATTAACATTGCTTTTGCAGTATGGACCGTTTTTCGTAGTCGTCGGGATATTGCATCAACTTGGGCCTGGCTATTAGTTTTAACTATTTTGCCAGTAGTTGGATTTATCTTGTATCTTTTTGTGGGACGACAACTATCCCATGATGAGATATTTAGTATTCAAGATGAGCAAAAACAATTACGGACCAAATATCTTGAAAAGCAACGAAAGCTAAGTGAAGAGCATGAATTAATGCCAAAAGGAAGCCGGTTGTCGCGTGATCGTCAGTTGGTTAACCTTTTTTTGAGTTTGAATGATTCAGTAGTAACCTTTAATAATAAAGTTCACGTGTTTATTGATGGGAAAAAGAAGTTTGATAAGTTAATTGATGATATAAATCATGCAACTGATCATGTATATATTGAATACTATTCCTTTTATGCTGATAATCTAGGGAAGCGGGTGTTGGCAGCCTTAGAAGATGCAGCCGCCCGGGGAGTAAAAGTTCGTGTTCTCTATGACTTAAGTGGGTCTCATGGAACTACTTTCAAATTTTTTAAGCATTTAGAAGAGTTGGGTGGAGAAGCGCAAGCATTTATTGCCGCTGCCAAAGCTTATTTTCAAACGCCACGGTTGAACTACCATCTTCACCGTAAATTAGCTATTATCGATGGCAAGATTGGTTACATTGGTGGATTCAATATTGGTGATCAATACCTTGGCGAAGATCCTAAATTTGGTTATTGGCGTGATACCCATCTCCGTGTTGTCGGGCAAGCAACGATGAGGATGACAGTGCGGTTTGCGATGGACTGGAATACAACCTGCCGAAAAACTCATAAAAAGAAAATTGACCTTGAAAAAGAATTTAAGAATTTTGAACTGGTTGCACCAGATGGCGATCCAGATGAGGTTCCAATGCAAATCGTATCTTCTGGACCGGATAATGAAAATTATTCAATTCGACGGGGATATGAATCAATTATTAGTTCGGCACGAAAATATGTTTATATTCAATCGCCATACCTTATTCCAGAAGATTCAGTGCTTGAAGCATTAGTAATTGCCGCAAGAAGTGGGATTGACGTCCGCATTATGATTCCATGCATGCCTGATCATCCATTTGTTTATCGGGCAACGGAATATTATGCTAAATACTTAGTGAACAATGGGGTAAAAGTTTACAAGTACGATAATGGCTTTATTCATTCAAAGACGATGGTTAGTGGGAGCAACATTGCTTCTGTTGGTTCGGCAAATATGGATTACCGTAGTTTTAGACTTAATTTTGAAGTCAATGCATTCGCGTACAATGAAAAACTAACAGCGCAATTAAAGCAAGACTTTGAAAATGATATGAAAAAGAGTACGTTACTTACACCTGAGTATTTTGCTAATCAATCAAAGTGGCGGAAATTCAAGCAATACTTATCGCGGTTGCTTTCACCAATACTATAAAATATAAAAATGACCAAGAAGCAGAATTGTGTGTCCTTGGTCATTTTTTATTAATAATATTCTTCAATACAATAATTTTTTTGATGGCACTTATTGCATGTAAGATACCTTGTATTAGGGGTATGACGTGCAAAAAGCCAATTACTAAACGATACTTTAAATTGGTGAGAACAATGAGGACAAATATAGCAAGTATGATGGTAATAATTTATAGTAATATACCAAGTTAAAGCAACTGTAATAAGAATTCCTAATAATAACCATATCAAATTTCCTTGATAAAAAAGAAAGTAAAGAACGCTGCCCCAAAGAATGAAGTCGATACTGATACCAATAAGTAACAATTTAATTCGTAGCTGTTTTAACTTCTTTGTTTTTTTGATTTTATCAAAAATGCTTTGACTAATATTTCCTGGGAAATCAGAATGTTTATTCAAAAAAGTTTCTAATTGAGATAAACTTGCTAATTGTTCTGAAGCGTCTTTAATTTCCTGCTTGATTTTTCTTCGTTGGTTAACAATTAGGCTTTTTAGGGTATTATTGTCAGTGTCATTAATAATCTGTTGAATATCTTTTAAGTTGAATCCTAGTTGTTTATAAATTAGAATTTCTTGAAGTTGTTTAAGGCCTTGATCATTATAATGGCGCAATCCGTTTTCAGTTCGTTTAGCATGAAGCAACCCACGGCGGTCATAATATTGGATTGTTCTGATTGAAACATTACATTTTTGGGCTAATTGGCCAGTCGTATACACGTTAACCACTCCTTTCACACTAGTAAGTGTAGCTAATGACGTAAGGTCGTGGTCAATAGAAAAAAGGAAAGAGATTAAAAATATCTTAGTCTCTTTCCTTTTTTAATTTTTAATAATTAAATAATTCTGTTGAAAGGTAACGGTCACCGCCATCAGGAGCAACAGTAATAACTTGCTTACCCTTACCAAGCTTTTTAGCAACTTCAATCGCACCTTTGATATTAGCACCAGCCGAGATACCAACAAGAATTCCTTCTTGATGACCGACTTCACGTGCCATTGCAATAGCGTCATCGCTCTTAATTTCAAGGATTCCGTTGTAAACATCAGTATCAAGAACTTCCGGGATAAAGCCAGCACTGATCCCTTGAATCTTGTGCTTGCCACCTTTTCCTTCTTTTAATACTGGAGATTCTGCTGGTTCAAGAGCATAAATCTGAACATTAGGGTTAGCTTTTTTCAATGCATGACCAACCCCAGTAAGTGTTCCTCCAGTCCCAACACCAGCAACAAATGCATCAGGAATATCATCGCCAAATGCTTCAAGAATTTCTTTTCCTGTAGTTTTTTCGTGAATTGCTGGATTTGCTGGATTATCAAATTGCATTGGCATAAAGTAGCCTTTTTCTTTAACTAGTTCTTCTGCCTTTGCAATTGCGCCCTTCATTCCGTCGGCACCGGGAGTAAGAATAAGTTCGGCTCCATAACCTTGCATGAGTTTCCTGCGTTCAACACTCATTGTTTCTGGCATGGTGATGACAAGATGGTATCCCTTGGCAGCGGCAACCATGGCTAAACCAACCCCAGTGTTTCCAGAGGTTGGTTCGACAATTGTACCACCTGCTTGTAATTTGCCGGCTTTTTCTGCTTCCTCAACCATGGCAAGGGCAATCCGATCTTTAATTGAACCACCAGGATTAAAGAATTCAAGTTTTACATAGACGTCTGCTGCATCTTCAGGAACAACGCGATTTAACTTAACAATCGGAGTGTTACCGATTAAATTTACGATTGAATTTGTGATTTTCGTCATATTAATTACTCCTTTACAAATTGTTGTGTAGCTATGTGGTCCGCAACTGAATGAAGCCAATTATCAAAGAACATTCGTTGGGTGGTTGCCCAGCTGAATTCGGGATCTTTCATATGAAGCGGATCGCGAAAGTAGTTTTGCGGCTTGATGTACTCAACGCCGGGATTAGCATTCCGTTCTCGTAAGTATTCCTTTAAAAGGGCATCCTTTCCGTATTCAAGATGGGAGAAAAGAAAGTATTGGTTCTTTTCTCGAGCGCGGAACGAGAATAAGAAGTTATTTTTGGTCACAGCATTAATAACTAATCGTGGGTCTTTCATAATCTTGTCAATATCGAGTTCGGCATAACGAGCATGGGGAGCAAGAAAGCCATCAGGTAATCCTTTTAAGAGGGGGTCTTGCGCGCGCAAATAATTGTGGAAGACTCCAAAAATTTTTTCAGGTAATTGAAATTTGGGAATATCATAAAGGTAGTTAGCCGCCGCCATCGCTCCCCAGCACACGTAAAGTTGCGGAATATTATTGGCAACTAATACGTCAATCAGTTGATGAATTTCATCAAGATACGTAATTTCTTCAAATGTAAGTTGTTCGATTGGGGCGCCGGTGATAATAAAAGCATCCATTGTGGCAACTTGTTTTAAATCTAAAGGTTGGGAAATCTCTTGAACAAGATCAGGGACAGGGCGAGAAGTATAGTGTGTTTGCGGGTAAAAGTATTGTACATCAACATTGTAGGGTCCCTCAGAAAGTACTTTTGTAAATCGCAGTTGAGTATCTACTTTGTCATGCATTAAGTTAAGAATTCCTATTCTTAATGGATCTGCCGTCATGAAATCACCTCGATATAATCTAAATTAAACTAAAAACTGTCACTAAACAATAACATAGATTAATCACGCCTAAATAAAGGCAGTTTAATCTGTCGTGAATAGTTTAGCAACAGCTTGTAAGTTTTTCTATGATGGTGGTGTTAATAAAAATCATGAACGACATCTCCTCATTTATCGGCCGTACTTATTTATAGTAATTAAAGTGTAACCGTTAAAATAAGAAATGTCAATTTATAGTATTTAACCTTGCTCAACGATTTTACGGTACATTCTGGTAGTAAGTCCATAAATAGCAAAGTAAAGGCATAGGAGGACAAGAGTGATTGAGACGGCAATTATCGCCATCAATCGAACATTATAGAAATTAAATTGAATTAGAATTTGTCGAATTGCAGGGATCGCAAAGCAAAGATTAATTATTGCACCAACTACTGGCAACATGAAGACCATCAATACTTGACTATGAATACTCTTGGTTGTTTCTTTCTCACTTAAACCAACTTGTTGCATAGTCTTAAAGCGATATTGATCTTCATAACCTTCAGTAATTTGTTTAAAGTAAATTACAACAGTTGTCGTGATTCCCAGGGCAAAGCTAATGAGAATTCCTAAAAAGACGATTCCGCCATAGAGACTGGTCAATTGACTACGAAGGTTTGTCCGGGAAGAATATGCTTGGTTTGGCAAGTGGAGCTGGGCTTGAAGATCATTTTCAAAGTTAAGATGAGCTTTCTTATTGCCATTTAAGTGATAATTAATTCCTGTGAAGTTAATTGTAGCAGTATTCGCCGGAAGCTTATTTGTGATTATAAAAATTGGTGAATAAATAGCATGACTTGGATTGAAGTAGTAGCTAAAGTGATGGATAGGAGTAGCTTGGTATTTTTGCGAACCAATCTGTAAAGTGCCACGATGTTCTTTAGCGGGAGAATAAATCAAAGCCTTATTTGCTGCTAATTTAATATGTTTATCTGTAATCCGATTATAAGTTGCCGTCGACATGGTAATGACCGTATTGGTAGTTTGATTAGTCATATCCTGTAAATCGCCCTGGTTGATGAAACGATTATTTTCCCAGTAACCGTATTGCGGAGCGCTCGTTGTAAAGGTAACGGGCTTACTAAGTTTAGCATGGTGTTTTTTGGCAACAGAATTGATGGTCGATTCTTGTTGTGGAGTGAGTTTCTGTGAGGTGATAATTGTAAGGTCGCATGGGGCATAAGAATTGACCGTATCATTAATGCCGGCATACATAGTTAAAGATGTAAATAAAATTACAAGGACAGAGCTACAGAGTAAACAAATCGTTGCAAGACTAGCGCCATTTTGTTCCATCCGTTGTAACATTCCGGAAACCGCAATAAAGTGGCGAGGGCGATAGTAATATCCTTTGTTTTTTTGTAGGAGTTTAAGAACAATGATGCTACCAGCAATAAAAATAAGGTATGTTCCAATCACAACTAAGAAGACGGCAGTCATGAATGTTGTTAAAGCAGACATCCGCGGTTTAACTGTAATTGTAAGATAGTAGGCGTAGGCAAGGACTGCAACACCCAAAAGGCCGGCAAAAGTAAAGAACTTACCATGACGCGCGATTTTAGTTTGTTGGGGATGCCATAATTCGTTTGGATTTAGCCGGAATAGTTTGATCAAATCAATGACCATTAAAATTAAGAAAAAGCCGCCAATGATGACGATTGTATTTATCACCGCGCCCCATTCAATCCAAGGTTGAGATAAATGATCGATTTGCAAGAGATGAGCAAAGCCAAGAAAAGCGAGTCGATCAAAAATAATACCAAATAAAGTCCCGAGAAAAAGGCTAATTACTAAAAGATAGCACTTTTCAATGACTGTTAGGACTTGTAAGTTACGTCTCGTCATCCCCAACATACTATAAAGACCCATTTCTTGTTGACGCTGTTGCCATAAGAAACGATTGACGTAGATCATAAACGCAAGTGTTACAAGGATAATAAAAGTTGATCCTGTTTGCATTAATGCTTTAGTAACTGCCGCGCTTGGTAAATCTTTAAGACTGCGATTAATTTCAACTGCCTTAAAAATATAGTTAATGGCGACTAGCATTGTCATTGATATGAGGTAAGGGATGTAAACTTTAAGATTACGCTTAAAACTTGAATTAATCAATTTGAAAAAGAGCATCATTATTCACCGCCATTCGTTAAGGTCATCATTGTCTGACTAATTTGTTGTTGGTAGTCTTTAAGTGAAAGGTCACCACGATAGAGTTCATGATAGATTCGACCATCCTTAATGAAGAGTGTGCGTTTAGCATGACTAGCAGCAGCGGCACTGTGCGTAACCATAATAATTGTTTGACCGTTAGCATTAACTTCATCAAAGAGTTCAAGAATTTCGTTACTGGTGTTCGAATCTAGAGCTCCAGTAGGTTCATCAGCGAGAAGAAGGTCTGGGTGGGTAATTAACGCCCGAGCAATCGCAATTCGCTGTTGCTGGCCTCCAGAAATTTCACTGGGAAAACGATCAATAATTTTATTAATACGTAAGCGATCAATTAAGGGCTTGATCCGTTCTTCCATTGTTGCTACCGGAGTTTTTGCTAGAACAAGTGGTAAGTAGATGTTGTCGCGATTTGAGAGACTATCAAGTAAGTTGAAATGCTGGAAAACAAAGCCGAGGTGTTCCCGTCGATAACGTGCTGCATCGTCTTTGGAAAGTTGACGGAGATCTTGACCATTAAGGATTGCTTGTCCGTTAGTTGCTTGTTCTAAAGTTGCGATTATATTTAATAAGGTACTTTTACCAGCACCAGATTCTCCCATAATTGCAACATACTCTCCCTCTTCAACTTTAAAGGTAATATCTTTTAAGGCCATTACTGGATTAGCGGAGTTAGGATTATAGACGCGTTGAACGTGTTGAAGGTTTAATAATGTCATAGTAATTTTCCTTTCTGGTAGAGAACTAATTTTGATTATGTCTTAATTATAAAAAGGTTCTGTGCAACTTCCTACTTACGGAAGTGTACAGAACCTTACAGTTTTGTAAGAATTAGTTTGATGATCTGATATTATCTGGTAAGAAAGATAGAATCGCTGTCGTTCCCTGAGATTGAACTGATGAGATGCTAACCTTGAAATTTAAGTGCTCAGTGACTTTTTTAACAAGGTACAATCCCATCCCGGTAGCAGCAGTTGTTTGGTGTCCGTTTTTTCCAGTAAAGCCATTGTCAAAGATTCGTGGAAGATCATTCATTGAGATACCGCATCCATGGTCAGCGATCCGCAAAGAATTCATTTCCCAGGAAATATTAATTGTACTATTAGGGGATGAGTATTTAATTGCGTTTGAAAGTAGTTGTTCGATGCAAAAATGCAACCATTTACGATCAGTGAGAACTTTAATTCCGTCCAAGCCTGTTAATTCTGGAATCAATTGTTTATGAATGAAGACTGCAGAATTTTGTTGCAAAATATTATTAATTAAGTTGGCAATATCAATCCATTGAAAATCGTAATCATGATTATTAATTGCTAGTCGTTCGTCATTTAACAACAAATTGAGATAATAGTTAGCTTGGTGGATATTCTTTTTTACTTCTGGACTTGCGACAGTTGGTGAATTTTCTGCCGCGGCATTAAGACTTGTTAAATAGTTTTTAATTTCATGAGTAAATAATTCAAGGTGGTCAAGTTGTTCGTGTTGAGTTGCTTGTAACTGACGGATTGTGTCAATGTTTTTTGCTTGTTCATCTTGCAATAGTTCAACAAGTTTTCCCTCAGTCATATTGGTAGGAGTAAATTTATCGAGCTGGGAAACATTTAAATGGCGCAATCGATAATATTTAATTGCACCACTACCGATAAGCCACACTATAAAAAAGGGAAGAGAAAAGCGAATCACATCGCCCCAAAAAACAGTTGGGAGATTATATAAAATTACTAAAAGCCCAACCAGACCTAGGAGAAAAAGATAGCCAATAGTAGGAAGAAGGATTGAGCGCCAAAATAATTTAAAATAATGTTTATTCATTGTTTTCCACCAATCGATAGCCAAGACCACGTTCTGTGTGAATGCATTGCCGTAAACCAATTGTACTTAGTTTAGTTCTTAACCGACTGATATTAACATTAAGGGTGTTCTCATTAAGGTATTTGCCACCTTGCCATAACCATTGAAGTAATTGCTCCTTAGAAACGGTTTTATTACGGTGACTGAGTAAAACTTGTAGCATAGCACCTTCAGTTGGGGTGAGCTGGGCAGTACCGTTTTCGTTCGTAAGAATATTAGTAAGGGGATTGAATGAATTATGATCCCACATTATTTCTTCTGCATCAGCCGTCTGCTTATTTCGCCGTAACAAAGCTTGAATTTTAGCTAAAAGCACCGTCATTGCAAATGGCTTCATAATATAATCATCTGCCCCCGCTGCCACTGCATGCATGACATTGGTATCAATTTCAGCCGCAGAAATAACTATAATCGGCACTTGACTATGTTTACGAACCTCTTGAATCCAATAAAAGCCATCGAACGTCGGGAGGGTAATATCAAATAAGACAAGATCTGGGTTTGTAGCAAGAATTTCATTTGCAACGTTTTGCCAGTTGTTAACTGTGATGACATCGTGTTGCCATTTATTTAATTCTTGAGTTGTGGAATGGATAATATCAAGATTATCTTCAACGATAAATATTTTAGCCATAATTGTTTCCCCGTAAATAGATTTAAACTCATCATACATTAGTTTGTTCAGAAAGGAAAATTTCGATATTGACAATCCTCAGTTACTGATTAAAGATAAGGAAAGGAAGTGATTTTTAATGGATATTAAGGACAACCTATTAACCCTTGCCGATGGAAATAAAATGCCTCAAGAAGGTTTTGGCCTTTATAAGGTAGATGGTCAAGCGACAATGAATCAAGCAGTCAAAAAGGCATATGAAGATGGGTATCGGCTTTTTGATACGGCTCAGTTATATGGAAATGAGCAAGAAGTTGGGACGGCTTTTAAGCAATTAGCCATTCCGCGCGATAATATTTTTGTGACAACTAAAGTGGCAGAAGAAAATCAAGGTTACGATAAGGCCATTGAATCTGTCAAAGAATCCTTACGTAAATTACAAATGGATTATGTTGATTTGTTACTTGTTCATTGGCCAATTGAACGATCATTTTTTGATACCTGGCGAGCTTTTGAAGAAATGAAAAAAGAAGGACTGACTAGGTCAATTGGTGTAAGCAACTACCAAATGATTCATCTTCACTATTTGGCAACCCAAGCAAATGAAATGCCGGTTGTTGATCAAATTGAGCTGCATCCGCTATTAACACAAAAACCACTATTAGAATTTAATCATCAACATCAAATAGTAACGCAAGCCTGGAGTCCATTAGGGCGAGGAGCAGTTCTCAATGAACCGGTATTAAAAGATATTGCTGCTGCTCATAATAAATCCACCGCGCAAATTATACTGCGGTGGCATCTCCAGAATGGTGTTTCTTTTATTCCCAAGTCAGTTCATGAAGAGCGAATTACCCAAAACGCTGATATTTACGATTTTGAACTTAACGCCCAAGAAATGGCACAGATAGATGCGTTAAATGCTTATCATCGTACTGGTCGTGAACCAGAATTAGTTTATGAATACAATAAACAATATTAAACAAAAAACAGGGAGCGAGACAGAAGTCTGACGTGTACCCTTAAAGTTGGAACCTGTATGTTCTTGCTTTAAAATTGAATAAA
>OGIR01000521.1_pt1 | contig 31035 bp, 30 predicted proteins | sample 1571831 | NCBI WGS metagenome assembly OGIR01 (sample SAMEA2582124, study PRJEB24529) | metagenome | biome: Human gut stool | place: China | collected 2011 | reverse complement strand
TTATTCAATTTTAAAGCAAGAACATACAGGTTCCAACTTTAAGGGTACACGTCAAGGCTTAGCGGTTTTATTTTAAAGTATTTAGTTAAATCGACGTTTGTTAATTTCTGCAAGACCAAACATACTAAGCAATGTTCCCATACCTAGGCCAATCATGGCTTTATTGGCATTATTTCCAGTTTGTGGCAAACGATTATTAGTTTGGGTTTCAGGTTGCTTAGGCGTTTCTGGAGTTAAAGGAATTTCCGGAGTATTAGGTGTATTAGGAGTTTGAGGTGTCCCAGGATTTTCAGGAGTCTTTGGTGTTTTGGGAGTATTAGGTGTCTCAGGGGTTTCTGGTGTAGTTGGCGTTTCAGGATCATTTGGTGTAGCAGGATCATGCGGTTTTAATCCATAACCAATTAAGTCCCAATCAACAGGTTTATCACGTTCGCCAGGTAAAGCAGCGGAGTCTAAATCACCAATCATATCAAGATTTTCGCTTGAATCATCCCAAATCCAATCCCCTTGATTAGTCATTTTAGCTAAAACAGTAGTTGTGTTATCCGGGTTAATTTGTAGTAAGAAACTCGGTGCCCAAGTTGAATCCATTCCTTTACCCGCTACTCCATTTCTATTAGTCATATATGAAGTAACTAATACTTGGTCATCTTTTCCGTCAACGGGGACAGCATAATACGAATAATTTACTTTTCGCCAGTTTGCAGGAACAGAAGCAGTCAAGACTACTCCAGAATCATTTAATGGCTTATAAGATCCAGTTAGACTATCAGCAACATATCCGACCATTGCAACATTATCACCAACGGCATAATTAGCATTCATCCAAGCATCATCATTACTTCCTCGATTTAAACGGGTAGCGGCAAATAAGTAATATTTATTACCCAATTTAACTACATTTGGTCGCTCAATTTCATCGCTTACCATTGGTGCAGAAATTAATGGTGAGTATAACTCTGCCACCTTAGGATTCTTTTCGTCCTTATTTAGTTTGAGGATACCGATAGCTGCATTAGCCCAAGTTACCCGACTCTTAATATCATCATTGGAAAGAATTCTAAATAAGCTCTTGATATTAAATGCGTCATCTCCGCCATAATTTAACCAGTTATAAATTTGGTCCTCGCCTTGATAATTTTCTAAACCAGTACTTGCTTCAAAAACAAGGTACCGATCACCATTATCATCTTCAATTACATGAGCATCACGCATTGCAATATTATCGGCACCTTTGTTAGTAGCTTTCCATTGATCATAAGTTTGGTAGTAATAGCCATCACCTTCAAATACAATATGATCATTTGCTACCTGAGCGAGTGATACATTTCCATTATTATCAGTTAAATAAAGAGTAGCGCTAGCAATTTTTTGATGATTGGTATTGTTATCAGACGTGTCTACCCTTGTATAAAATAATTGGATAGAGTTATCACTGTTCAAAACAGCTGATCCTGACCATTCTTGTGAAACCGCGGTAGAATTATAGCCAAAAATTGGACCTACATTCTTCCAATGACTTAATTCATTATCACCATACTTATTATATAAGAGATAGATATGATTATCATTTTGGTTTGGAATTCCCATCATTGCGATGACAAGTTGATAGCCATTCCAATTAGCAACTTGTCCTGTCCGAACATCTTGAACTGGCCATGAATCCCATACATCTAAAGGTTCAATAGTATTAGTTTGTGCATCTTTAGTTGTAGCGGCAGGCATATTTTTGATTTCACTTGCTTTAAAGAATGGAACTGTGTACCGACCATCTTGTTTGATTAACGTATCAGCAATCTTTTGGAAATCATTATAAGTCATTTGTGTACCAGACTTTGCAGCTTTCGAGAAGTTCATCTTATTTAATGCTTTAATCTGGTCATCAGTTAAACTGTTAGGATCAATTCCCGCCTTTTTTACAACGTTTTCAGCATCCTTGTTTAACTTAGCGGTAGTATTCTTTTTACCGGATTGTTGATCATCATTTTTTGCAGCTGAAGAATCATTAACGTTTACAGCTGGTTCATTTTTAGCTTCAGAAGATTCGTTAGCTGGTGCAGCTTTTTGCGTGTCATCATTTTTGGCTGCATTAGTATTTTCTTGAGCCGCTTTACTATCTGTGTTATTTGATGAAGCTGCGGAACTTGTAGATGATGTTATTGCAGCAGAACTTGCTACTTGACTGTTAGAATTTTGTGTATTAGCGGCAGAAGAAGCACTATTTGCATTAGCAGAAGTTCTAATAGTCGTATCACTAGCTGCACTAACTTGACCACTACCAAGTGTCACACTTTTAACAGCAATATCATTATCACCTGTTGTAACTTGTACAGTAGAAGAATCATTGTTTTCAATATTTGTGTCCGCGGATGCATTTACAGTTGTTGCACCAAATACCAGCGCAGCAGTAGAGAGTGTAACGACTGCCCAATTTTTACCGCTTTTATACATTTTTTTATGTTCCTTGCGTTCTAGCATAGAAGTAACCCCGTTTCTTTACTTTTTCGCTAAACGTTTAACAATTAACTGTGCACTATTTTCTTATGATTATCTTAAATTATCAATAGTTTCTTCATAAAAAGTTCATATTTAAATATTTACTGTCTATTTACTCATTTTTTGATAGTAATATGCATTTTTCTTCTGAGACGAATTGTAACGACCTACTACTCATCAAAATGAATTTCAGTTCGTCTGAGAGGCAAAAGCTGTTTTTACCCCTATTTTTGCATTATTTTAAAATTAGTAAGACTCTTTTGATAAAAGAGTCTTACATTAACCGAGAATAAACGTTGATATAACAAGCTTTTAAAATCCTATATTTTCGTGTAAGACTGTTGTATAATTTTATTTAAAAAGTGTCTCACTAAAAATTAGGTCATTTTTGCTATTTTTGGCGGACAAAAAGGAGTTATTTCATTTTATGTTATATAATGCAGCTTTAGTTTTAGAAGGTGGCGCATTCCGTGGCCAATACACTGCCGGAATTGTTGATACATTTCTCGCTCACCATATTGAATTTCGAAGTGTAATTGGCGTTTCTGCTGGTTCGCTTTGTGGAGTTAATTTCGTCTCTAAGCAATATGGACGCGCTGCTAATATCAATATTAATCATCGGTACGATCGCCAATATATCTCGATGGCTCGTGTATTTAAAAAGCAAATAATTAATCTTGATTACCTTTTTGAGGATCACGGATATTCTTGGCAGAATTTTAATGAAGCAGCCTATCGACGGTCAGCATCTCATTTCACAGCGGTCGCTACTTCAGTAAAAACAGGAAAAACAGTTTTATTTACGGATCCTGTCGGTGAGGAGTTAACCAATGCCCTCAAAGCTTCCTCATCAATGCCATTTCTTTCAGATCCACAGGAAACATCCCAGGGACCTTGCCTTGATGGTGGGATCACAGATTCAATTCCATTTGATATTGCACAACAACAAGGATATGACAAGATTGTTGTTGTCCGGACTAGGGATGTTAACTACCGAAAGAAACCCTCCAGTTCTGCTGTAAAGAAGTTATACGACATGGTATATAAAGATTATCCCGAATTTGCTAAAGCGGGGATTAATCGTCCCCTTCTCTACAACCAACAGATTGCTGAAATCAATCGTTTATCTCGTGAAGGAAAGATCTTTAATATTGCTCCCTCTAAACCAATTAAAATTAAGCGGATTGAAGGAAATATTAAGAAGATTCGAGCACTTTATGAAACTGGGCGGAAAGAAGGAGAGGAAATCGTCCCTGCTTTAGTTGATTACCTCACAAATTAATAAAGGAAGAAATATTATGTCAACTAAAAAACGCGTTTATATTCCCAAAAATAAAACTAACGGTCAAATTAAGGGGAAACGGAAAATATGGGTAGAGAATGTTAAATTTTTAACTCTTGAAGAATATGATCAGCTCCGTGAGACAATTAAGCTGCATTCTCGTCCTGAATTGGTTAACCGGAACCTATTACTAATTGCAATTGCCCTTAATAACGGATTACGAGCATCAGACGTTGTGACATTAAGGGTTGGTCATGTTCTAAACAAAACTAAAACCCGTGTTATTGAACAAAAAACTGGTAAAGCTAAAACGCTCTTTTGGAATAATTGCCTTGCCGAGATTATCGATTACCTTAATGACTTAGATTATAAAGATGAGAATGATTATCTTTTCCCTGGAAAACAAGAAGGCCATTTTTCGGTGCATGGCTTTTACGAGATGTTGCAACGAATGGCTAGAAAAACGGAAAATAATAAAATCGTTGCTAAGATTGGAACACACTCTTTTAGAAAAACTTTTGGTCGCCAACTCTATAAGAAGGGGGTTAACGTTGAAATCATTTCGCAGTTATTTAATCACTCCTCCGAACGGAATACGCGCCACTATCTAGGGATTGAACAAGAAGACCTTGATAAAGTGGTTCAAAATTTCAAATTTGAATAGTTATTATTCTAAATATTATGTAAACTAAAATATTTAGTCATTTTCCTAATAGACTTAGGGATATAATTCATTAGAATTAAAGTAATAAAATGTATTGGATGTGACTAAATGAATATAAAAAGTGTCCCAAAGAAGCAATTATGGGGAATTGAATTAAATCTGGTTTCTCTCCTATTTAGTAGTATTAGTCCAGTTCTAAACAAGTTTTCACTTACTAGCTTAAGTCCGGTTGTTGGAGGAATCTTTACTAGTGCGTTTGCTGCAATTTTTACTTTTGCAACAATCCTCATTACTCGTCAGCATATTTCTTTGATCAATCTTAAGCGCCTGTGGTTATGGCTTTTGGGTGGAACAAATGCAATCGGAATTATTCTTCAATATATTGCTCTCTCAACCTTAAGTCCAATCACAGTTACCCTTATCGCTCGGATGTATTTAGTTTATGTTTTCTTCCTATCTTATATCTTCTTAAAGGAAAAGATTACAAAGTGGGATTACTTAGCAATTATTCTTTGCATTCTCGGTTCTTTCTTTATTTCAGGAAGCCGTCTTCAATTTAGTGATAACCTTCTTGGATTGATTTGTGCATTCATCTACCCACTAATGTATGCCGCCAACAATATCGTGGCTAAGTATCTAGTTAGTGATGAAGAGCCAAATAATGTCTTATTCTTTAACCATTTTACTTCGGCTCTTTTACTTTTCTGCTATGCTCTCATAACAGGAACGTCATTTAGCCATATTTCTAGTCAAGCAGTTGCATTTAACTTTGGTGGAGCATTCTTTAATGGCTTCATGTCACTACTTCTTTTCTATACTAGCTTACAGTTCATTACAGCTGGTAAAGCAAATATTGTTCGTGCACTTGGTCCAGTAATTGTTATTATTTACTCTTCATTTTTCTTTCCTGTTCAGGTAACTCCTTCCCTAGTTTTAGGAGCTGTTTTAGTAATTTTAGCTAGTACAATTGTTACCTTTACAAGAACAAATCGCGAATAATCGTAATATAAAAGCATCAGAATTTGGGTATACACTTTCTGGTATGGATGGAGATTCCATGCCAGATTTTTTTATACAAAAAAGAGGACATTTGCTGTCCCCTCGTTATACAATCAATTCATCACAAAAATCATGAAAGAAGGTTAAACAAATGTCCCATAACATTCTATCCTAAATATTCTTGGAATTAAAGATAAAAATATTAAAATTATTTCTGTTGAAGAAGCTGAACACAACGATGATTCTGTTAAAGAGTATATAACACTAATAACAGCTACTCTTTCCTATCCGATTAATCGTTGTCGTAACTGTGGCTTTCCTACAGTTAATAAGGATGGCTTTCGCAAAACTCATGTACGACTGGCTAGTTTAAACGGGAGAAGATATGAATTAGAGCTTCGTAAACAACGCTATAAATGTAAATCATGCCATACTACTTTTGGTGTTATTACCAATTTAACCAAAGAAAATCAAACCCTATCCAGTGATCTTAAAAATCAAATCATGCTTTTGGCTCGTAAAGGACTATCTGGTCAGCTAATTGCTGAAATGTGTCACTGCTCTCCTAGCAGTGTTCGTCGAACAATTTTAGAGCGCATGGAACCACACTATCGTGTGGCGAAGTTGCCTAAGCATTTATGTTTTGATGAGTTTCGTTCAACTAAGTCTGTGATGTCCTTTATCTGTTGTGACGCTGAAACCCACCAAATTGTCACAAAGTTACAGGATCGTCTATCACCTACCATTATTGATTATTTTGAAAGTCGTTATTCAAAAGCCGAACGCGAATGCGTCCAATCAGTTGTGATTGATTTAAATACTCAATATCAAAGCTTTATCTATCGCCTTTTCCCTAATGCCAGCATTATTATTGATCGTTTCCATCTTGTGCAATTAGCTGGTCGCGCTTTGGACAATTGTCGTATTTCTATCCTAAAACAACTTGATAAACAGAGCCGAGAATATAAAATTATGAAGTCACATTGGAAGCTATTCCATAAAAAAGCTGAAGATCTTCACCTTGAAGAAGTAGTTTTTCTTCGCGGCGTTAAGCAATATAGGACTCGTCAAAATGCTGTTGATCTCATTACTAGTAAATTTTCCAAGTTTGCTGAAGTATACCAAACTTACCAAGATATCACAAAAGCCCTAAACGAGCGCAATAGTGAATTACTAGAGTCAACCATCTTAGACTACCAAAAAACCAATACAGAAATGGATACCGCTATCCAAACCCTTCGTCAAAACAGAAAATATGTCTTAAATAGTGCTAAATTTGAATACTCTAATGGTCCTTTAGAAGGCATCAATCGCAAAATCAAAACTCTAAAACGAACTTGTTATGGTTTTGCCAATCAAAAATTTTTCTTTTTAAGAATCGATTGTATTTTTTCGTAAAAAAATACCCCCTACATTTTCGTAGGAAGTATTTTTAGTCAACCATACCAGTTGACAGATATCCCAGAATTTCCCTGTAAAGAAATCTGATGCTTTTATTATATCTTCTTATATACTAATAAACCCTTGCACGGCGCCGATAGACAATAAAACGACGGAAAATATATTGCCAAGGTAGCGTTAAAGCATGAACCAACCGGGTGTATGGGAAGTAACCAAAAATTGCTAATCCACAGAGAACGTGAATTTTATAAATTAATGGCACTGAACGCATCAATTGCCATTGAGGATTAAGAACAAATAGGCTTCTTGCCCATGGACTAATTGTTGTTCGATAGTTGTAATCGATAAATGCACCCGTAATAGTAGATGCTAGACCTAGTGCAATTGTAATCAGTAAAGCCCAGTCGACAATAATATCATTGATATCACTTGTCTTATAAACACGAGAACAAGTCATTCGTCGATAAGTCAGAATTGCAATTCCCACAAACGCAAGGATCCCTGCTGGAATTCCCATCATCAATGACCCAAAGATGTGGTACATATGTTCAGTGATCCCAAAATAAGCTGTCCAACTTGCTGGAATAAACATTCCTAAGAAATGACCAAAGAAAGCTAAAATAATTCCAATGTGGAAAGTAACGCTTCCGATCATTAGCCATTTCTTTTCAAAAAGTTCGCTTGATTTGGCAGTAATTGAGGGATGAAAATATTTAAATCTAACAAATGTTCCAATGAAAAATGATGCCAACATTATATATGGATAAATAACCCATAAGAAAATTGACCAGCCATTATGCATCTTCTCGCACCTCCATTTTAATACACGAACCAATTAATGAACGTGTAAGCCTGATTAACTGAATATAGGGATTATCACTATCTGTCACTGCATTTTTTAAAAGGGTATAAGTTCCATCTTCAATCACACCTAATGCTAATTGGATATCCTGACGACGCGGATCATTAGTATAATCGCCATATGCTAGAAATTCTAACAATAGAGGCAAATAATCAGAAAGTTCACTGGTCGCTTCTGATATACCAAACATCTCATATAGCATTTTCAACCGTGCTAAAATGGTCCCTCGTTCACGGGAATCGGTCATCTTATAGTATGACATATAAAGAGTATAACGTCGGTTCATTTCAAAAAGATGAGCATACATCTCTTGGACTTCGATTGAAGATAGTGCGGCTAATTCATCAAAAAGGCTTAATAATTCTCCACGCGTTGCTGTTGATAATGCGTTATCTGTAAGTAATAATTGACGAATCTCTGGTGAAAACGTTTCTGTATCAGGATAATCAATTAAGCGAGAAAGAACGGCAAAGGTATCCTTTAAATCTGTCAATCGTCTAAAATCAATCACGCCAAATCCCTCCATAGAAACTATCAGCATAAATCTGATTAGTTGATTTGCCAGCTTCTGCCTTCTTAAACATACTCTTGTGTTGGGGAGCTAATGCACAGCCTTCACATTCATCATAGCCAAGACTACCTTGTTCGGTTTGTGCATCTTCCATTTCTGCCTTTTGGCTACTTGGAATAACAAAGCGGTCTTCATATTTAGCAATTGCCAGTAAACGATAAAGTGATGTTGCCCGTTCTTCTGTTAAATCAACTCGTTCTAGTTTACTGCTATCAAAATCCCGACCACTAGTCTTAGCACGCATGTATAGCCGCATCATTGCAAGTTTATATAAGGCTTTCTTGATGACAGGAACGTTTCCTGCAGTTAATAGACTTGCCAAGTATTGAACAGGCACCCGCATTTGATCAATTCCTGGGAAGATCATTTCAGGATTCTTTATTGAGTCCCGTCCTTCAAAGTAACTCATAACTGGCGATAGCGGCGGAATGTACCAAACCATTGGCATTGTCCGGTATTCTGGGTGAAGTGGGAAGGCAATTTTTTCTTTTACTGCCATTTTATAGATCGGTGACTTTTGTGCAGCTTCAATCATCTCTTCAGAAATGCCATCCTTGAGTGCTTGCTTGACAACTTTAGGATCGTTGGGATCGAGGAATAAGCCAAGTTGTGCTTCATACAGCTTACTCTCATCAGGAGTTGATGCTGCCTCTTCTACTCGATCAGCATCGTATAGAATAGCACCAATATATCGAATTCGACCGACACAGGTTTCGGCACAAACTGTTGGTTGACCTTCTTCAATTCGTGGATAACAAAAAGTACATTTTTCAGCCTTATGAGTCTTCCAGTTAAAGTAGACCTTCTTATATGGACATCCAGTCATGCAAAAACGCCATCCTCGACAGCGTTCTTGGTCTACTAAAACAATCCCATCTTCATCTCGTTTGTACATTGCACCTGATGGACAAGAGGCTACACAAGGCGCATTCAAACAGTGCTCACATAATCGGGGAAGATACATCATAAATGCCTGCTCAAAGTTATTTTTGATATCCCCTTCAATTTTTTGCATGTTAGGATCCTGTTGGACATATTCAGTTGATCCTGCTAAGTCATCATCCCAGTTAGGACCAGTGGTTAATTCCATTCCTTCGCCAGTAATTTGCGACTTAGGACGAGCAACAGGTTGATGCTTTTGTTCAGGGCCAAATAACGTCTTATAATCATAAGTCCATGGTTCGTAGTAGTTATCTAACTCTGGCATATCATTATTGTAAAAAATCTTGCCAAGAGCGATTTTATTTAATTTGCTTCCAGCACGTAATTTTAATTTACCTTTTGAATTAAGGGTCCACCCTCCATGGTATTGATCTTCATCTTCCCAGCGTTTTGGATAACCGACACCTGGCTTAGTTTCAACATTATTAAACCACATGTATTCAGCGCCTGGACGATTTGTCCATGTATTCTTACAAGTTACTGAACAGGTATGACAACCAATACACTTATCGAGGTTTAAGACCATGCTGATTTGTGCTTTAATCTTCACTCCAGTTCACCTTCTTCAGTTTTCTTACATTTGCATAAAGATCACGTTGGTTTCCAGTTGGTCCATAATAATTCCAACCGTAACTCAATTGGCCATATCCTCCAACCATGTGTGTTGGCTTAACATGGATTTGCGTTGGTGCATTATGTGATCCCCCACGATTACCGGTAATGGTGGAAAGAGGTTCATAAATTTCATTATCTTGGGCGTGGTACATGTACATTGACCCCTCAGGCATCCGAACAGAAACAACCGCCCGCGCAGTAACAACCCCATTACGGTTATAAACTTCGATCCAGTCGTTATCTTTTACCTTAATCTTATCGGCATCTTGGGGACTAATCCAAATAGTTGGACCACCCCGGAATAATGTCAACATTTCAAGGTTATCGTAGTACATCGTATGAATATTCCATTTACCATGAGGAGTCATATATTTAAGTGTAACTTCATCTTTTACTGGTGGAACATCAACATCTCCTGGGGCCATTACAACTGGTGGTAAGGATGGTTTATAAGTTGCCATATTTTCACCAAATTCACGGAAAATTTCATGATCAATGTAGAAATGCTGACGACCTGTAAGAGTAAATGTAGGAATATTTCGCTCAGTCATTAATGAGAATGGTGTGTATCGAGCCCCACCATGTTTAGCAGAAGTTCCGATTGGTGTTGGATAGGCTTCTTGTGGTTGAGCAGTGATTTGCTTAAATGACATTGAATCATCAGCATGACCACGGCCAATATCTGTTAAATGTTCACCAGTTCGCTCTTGCTTCTTTTCCCAGGCTCGGTCAGCGAGTTTACCATTGGAAGCAGTTGACATCCGTAAGATTGCATCACATACTTTTTCATCTTCATCAAGTAACGGACAGCCTGCACCAATGCCTTCGCTGGCAGTTCCATTCATTCCCTTTAAATAATCATATTGATCATCGACTTTATAGCCATAGTTATTCACTATATTAGGTCCAAGGGTAATGAATTTATCGTAAATCTTGGTGTAATCACGAGTAACCAATTTCAAGGAAGGCATTGTTTTTCCTGGAATTGGTTCAGTTTCACCATTCTTCCAATCTTTAATTTTCCCGTACGGTTGAGCAATTTCTCCCTGGGTATTATGGCCAAGTGGTGCACTCTTAAGATCGTAAACTGTTCCTGACATGTATTTCTTTGCCATTTCAGAAACAGTTTTTGCTAAGAGCTTGAATTGTTGCCAGTCAGACTTTGATTCCCACATCGGACTGACTGCTGCATTAAATGGATGAATAAATGGGTGCATATCAGTTGATGAAAGGTCCTTCTTTTCATACCAAGTAGCAGCTGGCAAGACAACATCAGAGTACATAGGTGTTGAAACCATGCGGAAGTCCATATCAACAACAAGATCTAACTTACCAATTGCTCCCTTGTCACGCCAAACCATATCTTGGGGCTTAACTCGATCATTTGGCTTAGCAAGCAATCCGTTTTCAGCACCTAATAAGTGTTTCATAAAGTATTCAGCACCTTTGCCAGAAGATGCAAATAAGTTTGAACGCCATAGGAAGAAGGCTTTGGGTTGATTTTGGTTAGCATCAGGATCTTCAGCAGCAAAATGCAAAGTCCCTTTCTTCAATTCATCGACAACTTTCTTTGAAATTTCATCAATATCAGTTGTATTGTAATCTTTTGCAAAAGATAGCGGATTACGATCAAATTGTGGGTATGATGGTAACCATCCTAAACGAATTGCCATTTGGTTATAATCAGCATTATGTAAGTAAGAGTGTTTACTCTTCCAAACGGGTGACTTTTGAGCTTGATTATCAATTTCTTCATAACGCCATTGATCAGTTGCAAAGTAATACCAAGTAGTACCTTGCATTTGACGGGCACCACCTTTTTCCCAGTCATTGGCAAAAGTAATGTTTGCCCAACCTTCTTGTGGACGGAGCTTTTCTTGACCAACGTAGTGAGCCCAACCACCGCCAGTCATACCAACACAACCGCACAACATCAGCATATTAATAATATTTCGATAGTTCATATCGGCATTGAACCAGTGGTTGACTCCACCACCCATGATTACCATACTTCGACCTTCATTTTCGGCCGCGTTTTGGGCAAATTCACGAGCAATTTGAATAACTTGCTCTGCTTTTACTCCCGAACGGCTTTCTTGCCAAGCAGGAGTAAAGTAACTCTCAGCATCCATTGCATCTTTAGCAGCAAGTTCATCATTACCAGTCCGATTAATTCCCATTTGAGCCATCATTAAGTCGTAAACATTAGTAACCAAGTGTTCTTGACCATCTGTGAATTTGAGCTTTTTAACTGGTAAATGCCGTTGAACAACGCTGTTTCCGTCATTACTAAATGCAGGGAAATCAGCAATAATTTGTTCAGTTTCTTCACCTTGATCATTAATAGAAAGTGCCGGATCAATCTTATTGCCATTTTGGTCTAATAATTCAAGATTCCATTTTTCTTTAGCATTATATTCCTGACCCATCGTTCCATTTGGAACAACAATTTTGTGGTTATTTTGGTCATAAACCACTGTCTTCCATGCTGGATTAACAATCGTATCATCATCAACTAAGTCACTAATCCGAACAAAACGACCTGGTGTATAGTGATCATCATTTGCTGTACTTGGTTCCAATTCAACCATGAATGGTAAATCAGTAAATCGCTTAGAATAATCAATGAAACGTTTGACTGGGTGCTTTTGGTAGAATTCATCTAAAATTACATAAGTCATCGCTTGAGCAACAGCAGAATCACTACCTGGTTCTGGTGCAAGCCAGTCATCAGCGAATTTTACATTTTCAGCATAATCAGGGCTAACTACTACAATCTTTGTTCCCTTGTACCTAACTTCTGTCATGAAGTGTGCATCTGGTGTCCGAGTTAATGGAACGTTTGATCCCCACATAATAATATAGGAACTGTTATACCATTCTGCAGATTCTGGAACATCAGTCTGTTCACCCCAAACTTGGGGAGACGCAGGCGGTAGATCAGCATACCAATCGTAGAAACTCATTTGTTCCCCACCCATTAAGGCGATGAATCGGGCTCCGGCACTGAAACTCATCATTGACATTGCAGGAATTGGGGTAAAACCACCAATACGGTCGGGCCCATATTTCTTAATTGTGTATAAGCAAGCAGCTGAAATCATTTCTAATGCTTCATAACGATGAACACGAATTAAGCCACCGTGTCCTCGGACCTTTTTATACTTTTTAGACTTTTCTGGATCTTCGACAATACTTGCCCACGCATCTAAGGGATTTTCATGTTCTTTCTTGGCAGCAGTCCAAAGCTCCCATAATTTACCACGAATATATGGGTACTTAATTCGAACGGGACTATATTCATACCAAGAGAAACTAGCTCCCCGTGGACATCCCCGTGGTTCATATCCTGGAATATTAGGTCCGCATGATGGATAATCTGTAGCTTGATGTTCCCAAGTAATAATTCCTTGCTTGACATAAACATTCCAAGAACATGAGCCTGTACAGTTGACTCCATGAGTTGTTCGGACAACTTTGTCATGCGCCCATCGCTGACGATAAAGCTTTTCCCAACGACGACTATTTTCTTCAAGTTGTGTAAAGGTTCCATTAAACTTATCAACCTTGTTAAAGAACCGTGACTTCATCGTTGATTGACCTCCTTTATTGGATGGCTTACCAATATTAAAAATAAAGTAAGTCTTTTCCCTAATGTAAAGATTAGCACCATAACTGCTATACTACGACTAGGGAAATACCTATATTTTCGAACTAAATGAGGTGTTAATAGCCATGAATCGTTACGATCGTCAAGAAAGGGTACATCAAATTGGTGTCGTTGGTCAGCAAAAAATTAGCCATGCAACTATTATGATTGTCGGTGTAGGAGCATTGGGAAGTTATACAGCTGAGCAACTTGTCCGTGCTGGAGTTAAAAGACTTGTCTTAATTGATCCTGACACTGTTGATGTAACTAATCTTCAACGTCAATCGCTTTTCACCGAAGCAGATGCTAACCAACAACGCCTTAAGGTCGAAGCAGCTAAAGAACATTTACATGAAATTAATTCAGCATGTCAAATTACTGCGATCCCAGCGCCGATTACTGCTGACCTTATTGACGAATATCAGTTTACCCTTTGTTTAGACTGTCTTGATAATTATCAAGCACGGGACCTATTAAACAAATTAGCAATCATCAAAAATTTTGATTATCTGTTTGCCAGTTGTGCAGGTACCTATGGGAATGTAATGGCAATTTCGCCGCAAAATCATCCTTGCTTGAACTGTCTTTTTCCTAATATCAATGAATTAAAACAAAACGATTGTGATTTAATTGGGGTTAATACTGCTTTAATTCCTATTGTAGCGGGACTACAGGTATCTTTAGCGCTTCATTATCTAGTTGATAAAACACAGGTTAATTTTAATGAATTGATCACTGTTGACAATTGGTCAATGCAATTTAGTAAGTTTGCTATTAATAAAAATTGCCATTGTCCCGCCTGTGCTAAGCCTAGCAGTATTTCTTTAGAAGAAGAATCAGCACCAGAATTACATATGTTATGTGGGGAAAATGCATATTATACAGTCAAAGAGAAACCTATTAATTTTGGCAGACTTAAAGAATTTTTGGCTAAAAAAGAGCTCTTAATTAACGCAAATCGATTGTTTCTTCATTTTAAATGGGAAAATCGTCCAGTAAGTATATTCAAGAATGGTAAGATTGTTATGTATGACTTACCTACTTCGGCGATTGCCCAGAAACAGTTTGAGTCATTAAATACTTTAATGAAAGAAGACCTATTATGAAAAAAATCGCAATTTTAACGGTTAGCGATAGTCGAACATTAGATAGCGATACTTCTGGAAAATTAATTGCTATGAAGATGGCTAATGCGGGCCTATCAGTAGTTGATCGGGTAATCGTTAATGATGATATTGTCAATATTCAAACTGCCTACCTTCAACTAGAACAACAAGCTATTGATATCATCATTACTAATGGTGGAACAGGAGTTGCTCAGCGTGATGTTACTATTCCGGCTATCCGTCCACTCCTCAAACGCCTAATTCCTGGTTTTGGGGAAGCGTTTCGCCAGATATCTTTTGATGAAATTGGTACTCGGGCCCTTGCATCACAAGCCCTAGCCGGATTTAACTACCGCAACCAGCTTACTTATTGTTTGCCAGGTTCCCACAATGCTTGTCAAACAGCTCTAAGTAAACTAATTTTGCCAGAATATGAACATTTATTATTTGAAAGCAGTTCCCAACGAAAGGAAGTTCACCACCATGCTCACTAGAAGAACACCAATCTCTGTTGCCGAGGCACAGAAAAAGATTAACGAAATCCCCCTGAAAACAACTACAGAAACAATTCCCCTATCAGAAGCTAACCATCGTATTTTAGCTGAGGATGTCCATGCTCATTATGACTATCCTCATTTTCGCCGAGCAGGAATGGATGGGTATGCAATTTTAGCCAGCGATGATCATGACTTCCCCCGCGAGTTTAATGTCCGAGGAGAGATTCAAGCTGGAGCAACTTGGGATCAACCATTACAGCCAGGGGATGCAGTTCGGATAATGACTGGTGCATATGTCCCTTCTGATGCGGGGAAAGTAATTCGAATTGAAAAAACTCGTCCTGCTGAAGATAAAAATAAGGTTCAAATTATTACAACTGAGAGTAAAACTAACATTACAGAAACTGGTACTGATGTAAAAAGCGGTGATATCGTTTTAGCAAAAGATCAGGAAATAAATCCCGGTGGCCTAGCAGTCTTAACGGCTTTTGGTGTTCAAGAAGTAACAGTTTATAAAAAACCACGGATTGCAATTATCGCCACTGGAACTGAATTATTAGGCCCTAATGAGACAATTGAACAGGGAAAGATCTTTAATAGTAATGGCATTATGTTAAAAAATCTGGTAGAAGAAACTGGTGGGATTGTTGATTTTGAAACCCAATTACCAGATGATGCTAATCTTATCAAGCAGACTCTTGAAGAACAAATAGCAACTCATGAAATTGTAATTACTGATGGTGGCGTTTCTGTCGGTGATTTTGATTTCATTGGAGATGAAGCACGTAAAGCTGATGAATTGCTGTTTAATAAGATTAAGCAACGACCAGGAAGCGTTACGACTGCCTTTGTTCAAAATAATACGTTAGTAATGGCTCTTTCTGGAAATCCAGGCGCTTGTTTTACTGGCTTTTATCTCTACATGGAACCGCTGATTCGACGCTATCAACACCAAGCAAGCCGAATTAAGCGAGTACGGGCAATATTAGCAGCCCCATATAATAAAACTAACGGCTTTGATCGTTACCTTCGTTGTACTTATGAATTCAAAGATGATCAATTTTATGTTTATCCAAATGGAATCAACCGATCTGGCTCATTAGCTAACCTCCAGACGACGACCTGTTTGGCATTGATTCCGCATAGTACAACTCCAATGAAGGTCGGAACGGAGACTGATGCATGGCTATTACCCTTCAAATAATTGGTCATAAGAAAAGCGGGAAGACTCTTATCATGACGGCTTTAATTGAAAGGCTTTCAAAAGAAGGATATCGAGTAGCTGCTCTTAAACATGATGCCCATAATGCTGCAATGGATGTGCCAACTACTGACAGTGCTAGAATGAGTAACGCTGGAGCAAACCAAGTTATCTTGCAATCTGCAACTGAATTTTTCTTTCATCAAAAAAGTAATGTTCCAACTTTAACGGAAATGGTTGAGTTGTTAAGTGACGACAATGATTTTGTCTTGATTGAAGGCCATAAGGAAGCCAATCAATATCCGCAAATTTTATTATTAAAGCCTGGCGAAGATCCTACTAATATTGCTCCTACTACGCCGCTTAAAACCGGTAGTATTTTTAGTGGGACAAATGCTGACTTACTAGGGAAAAATACAATTGTAAACTGGTGCTATAACTACTTAAAACAAATAAAGGAGAATACTTGATGATTGGATTAGTATACGCGGGCGGCAAATCTATTCGCTTTGGTAAAGACAAGGCTACTTATCATGTTCCAAGATTACCAGCTACCAATGTACAGCTAGCAGTTGAGAAACTAATGCCCCTTTGTCAGCAGATCATTGTTTGTGCTAATGAAACAAATCGTGCACATATAATAGAATTAGTTGGTCAGGTACCGGCTGTGCAGATTATCTGTGATATTCCTCCTTATGATCATCATGGTCCCCTTTCAGCAATTATTGCTTGTACTAGTCAATTTTCCGTTGTTCAAGACTATTTAACTTTGGCTGTTGATTATCCATATATCACAAAAGATGTACTTGCCATTCTTGCTCATACATCCAACTCTTATATTGTAACAAGTCAGCATAGTCATTATTCATTAGCTCATTTTTCAATTAGCAATGAACAAGTTACTACATGGGTTGATAATAATAGTGACTGGCGATTACGTAGTTTCATCACTAATAAATGCGGGTGTCATCCCCTTGCATATCGCTCAAGTGCCGAATTTTCAAATTTAAACTATCGTGAGGTCGATTTAAATGAAAAGTAAAGATTCAATGACAAATCCTGATTTTCAAAAACTCATTTCCCTTGTCTTAAATGACTTAACAATCAGACGAACAATGTTAGAAAATCGGGAACAAGAAGTAAACCAACAAATGAGTTCACTGGAAAAAGATGCTGAATTGGAGCAATTGGATGACCAAATTCAACAAATTCAAGCTGATTTTGATCATTACCGCGAATTCCAAGATCCGGAATTTGATTTTAGTGCAACCAAGTATTTCCAGGGACCATCGATGGGGTTACCACGACATCCTTAAAAGCTAGATGGCAGGGCTAAAGAAGCAGAGCTTTTCTTAGCCCTGCCTTTTAAGTTGTCTATCGTTGCTTCTAACCAAAGAAAGCGTTAATATATAAAATAGGAATATTATGATAGCGATTGGGGAATTTTATTTAGGAGGAAGCAGATCGTGCTTGAAACAGCTAATTGGATACAAAAATATTTTAATCAATCACCAGATGCAATCTTCTTATTTAAAAATGATGATCTTTTAGTTAGTAATGAGCCGGCACAACGGTTAGTTACTATGCTTAATTTAGATGTCAATTACCTATTACAAATTGGAAAGAACGCTTGGTCACAACTGGAAAATGATGACTGTGCGTCATGTCTGATTAAAAAGCGGTTAAAAGGAGCTGCAGTTCCGATAACATTTCATTCCAATGCTACTCATCCCTTTCACTTTTCAATGGTTTATCGTCCTCTTGATGATAAAGAAAATGTCTTTGCCCTAACTCTTGAAAATCGTGAGCAACAGCAGCGCCTTTCTCAAGTTGAGGAGCAACGAATTCTCAATCAATATGTCAATGAAGCGCATGAAAAGGAACGGCAAAAAATCTCACAAGATCTTCACGATAGTGTTGCGCAGGGAATCTACGCGGCAATAATGGGCATTCAAAGATTAGCAACGGTTCAAAATCAAAGAAACACTGAGCAGTTTCAATCAATGAGTGCTGCAATCGAAAAGCAGTTACAAACGACCCTTAAAGAGATTAAAGAGCTCGCACTCGATATTCGTCCCTCGGTGCTCGATAATTTTGGCTTAATTCCAGCAATCAAAGCTTTGGCAAAACGGCTTCAAAATAGTACAGGAATCACGATTAATGTTATAGCCCTTACCTCTGCCGAAAACCTGCAAAAAAATATTCAAAACGTTCTTTACCGAATTACACAAGAGGCAATTAATAACGCAATTAAGCATGCTCATTCAACAGAAATAACTATTATTGTTACCAACCATAATAGTTACCTTCAGTTAGAGATCCTTGATAATGGTATCGGCTTTGATCTTGAACAGCATAGCAGATTTAATGGGCATTCACTTGGATTAATGAATATGAATGAACGCGTTAAGGCATATAATGGGGCCTTTACAATTACATCAAAAATTAATAAGGGAACGACAGTCAAGGTGAAGTTTCCCTATAATAATTTAAATAAGGATACGGTGAGAACAAATGTATAACGTTTTAGTTGCAGACGACCACGCAATCGTTCGTTCAGGAATTTCATATTTAGTCGATCTTCAACCGAATTTTACGGTGGTTGATGGGACAGCGAGTGGAACAGATACATATATTCGAGTTGAACAAGGTGGAATTGACATTTTAATTATGGATTTAAGTATGCCCCCTGGCGAAAATGGTCTGATTACGACTCGGCGAATCCATGACAAGTTTCCAAAAGTTAAAATTATCATTCTCTCGATGCACGAAGAACAGGAGTATATCAATAAGGCAATGGCAAATGGCGCAATGTCTTATATTTTGAAGAGTTCACCGGATAGCGAAATTGTTAACGCCCTTAAACATGTTATAAATGGTGAAAAATACCTTGATGCAAACATCATTGTTAGTAAGAAAGACATTAAGGAAATAAATGCTTCTGGTAATACCTTAAAATTAAAGGGCTATAATGGTCTCTCTAAAAGAGAAAAAGAAGTCTTTCCACTTATTGCTTTAGGGTATTCAAATAAAGAAATCTCCCAAAAGATGTTTATTTCAACAAAGACAGTAGAAGCACATAAAGCAAATATTTCACGCAAACTTCATTTACATGGACGGGTTGAACTAGTACAATATGCTATTCATCACCATTTAATTGACCTTTAACTAGCGGGGATTCTGAATTAAGAAGAATCCCCGATTTTATTTACTTCGATATTTTTTTACAATAAAAGAAATACGATTAAAGGAGTGGATTTATAATGGCGACGAACCTCAGTCGAGAGGATGAGTTGCGGGGAATCCTCAGTGATGTTGCTCGCAAACGCTTTACTAATAGTCGACAAGTTAATCCCGTTTCCAACCTGTTTTTAACAACTAAATATGCAGTTGAAAACCAATATATTTCTGGAGCAGTTATTGACGAATCATTTAGTTCAACATTAGCAGAGATAAATTTAAAAAATGCTGTTTTAACTGATCGCGGTCGTAATAAGCTTGCACAACTTCTCACCCAATCAGCAAAGGAGAATTAATTAAGATGGATATTCAAGATAAGCTAAAACGAGATTACGAAAATAAATCGATCTATACTGCAGGCTTTTACGCAGACCCAGATAATGACCTTGCAAATCGTAAAAAATTATTTGATGTCTTAAAATCACTAGTTGAGAATCAAGAAGCCACAACGCCATTTGCTTTACAAATCATGCTTACAAATGGCGAAATTAATGTAATGCCCCTCGGCCTCGTTGATCTTGATGAACTTAAAAAATATGAAAATGAACAACGATCTAAGCATGGTTTAGATGAACATAACGATGATATTCCTCTTCTAATCCAATATGCCCCTCATGCAGAGAAAAAAGAAGTGGTTAAAAAAAGAATAGGTACAGTTCAAGATCTTTTTACAAACTTTAACGAGCAAATTGAAAAAATATGGCAAACTATTAAGAAATTTATGCAGGATAATTTTGCTTTATTAACGACTATCGAAAAGGATTTGATTGCTGATAGTCAAAATGTGATGCAAGAATATCGGATTACTTTTTCCAAGATGACTGAGGCTGAACGAAAAGAAAAGCTGGGGTTTAGTGTTCCGGAAAATGAAATCAACCAATTTTGCCGTTACATGGCTGATATGCATGAAGTACAAGCAGTCGTATTATCTGCTGGTGCTTTCGTTAACCATGAACTTCTTGGTAAAAATTCCTTTACTGAGATGATAAGCGATAACATTCGACGGAGTACCCTCTTCTGGGTTCTTGATAATACCTTCTACGAAATTTACTACTACTTCTACATGAGCAATGCCAATGATAAGCTTCATAAACGACTTAAACATCAACGAGAAACCTTTATCGTTAATATGCGTAATGATGCTTTTCACCGTGCACAAGAATTTACTGAAAAGCAAACAAAAAAGGTTGATTTTAATGAATACTTCAGTGATATCTTCATCCCCGTTGCTGAACAAATAATTGCTGAAGTAAATAAATTTAAGGACTGATACTGTGAATTTAACACCAGATGAACGGCTGGCAGATGCATTAACAACCATTATTTATCAATATCCTCCAATGGTTCGTGAAATGATTAATATTAATGCCGGTGAAAAAGAACGTCTGCTAAGATTATCGATTTTTGAAGCTTTCAGTTACCTCAGCGAAAGAGATCTTACGATTGATCAAATCACAGCTGCTCAATTACCGGAACTATTGGCATTAGCAACTCATTTGAATCCTCCTTCTTTTCAACCAAATAACCTAACTCCTGGGGAATTCGCTAGTCAAAAGGCATATTCATATGTTGCGAGCTATTTGATGAATCGCTTTGTCCATTCGTTAAGTACTGTAGGTAATCCCCCACAGGTACTTGAAGAGTTGATAACTGACGCTGGGGATGTGATGCTTGCACAGGTTCGACGGCTGCAGTTTAACTATAATCAGCAATTTAAGGTAGCTGATTATTTAGCAGATGTTAAAGCACGGTGGGGATTACTTGGAGCAATGACCGCAAAACAAAGTGCCGTCCTTAGTGGAGCAGGAAATGAAATTGTCTCGCTTGCAGGACAGATTGGTCAAGCCTTTGGTACTGCTAGTTATATTACACATGAGTTCCAACAGCTTAGCAATGATCCCAACTTGTTTATAAAGATGATAACGGCTGGGCAGTATCCACTGGCACTTTTATTCGCTCGTCAACAAGATCCACAATGGTTTAATAATTTTTTCTCTTCAAATCATCGTCCTTCACAAGAGATATTTAACCAAGCTTATAACTTAGTGCTTAGCCGCACTGATGATGTCAAACAACTGATCACCGATATCTTCTCCCAGTTAATCCTTGATATTGAAGTATTACCGACTGGTCAAACTCAGGATGAATTGCTTAAACTAGTTGAAGAATTAAAAAAATAATTTAAAACTAAAAATGGAGATTAAGGAAGAAATTATCCTCATCTCCATTTTTTAATGTGCTTATTTAACGATATGAACGTCACCATGAATATAATGTTTCCATAGAGCAAACCAGCAAATTGCACTGGTTAGCGCTAAAAGCGCAATTCCAAGCTCATAACTACCTGTCCATTGGTAAATATAACCAATAATTAGTGGTGGGAAGAATCCCCCCAGGCCACCAACAGCTCCAACAAAACCAGTAACTGCTCCTGTATTACCTTGGGATACATACGGAACCATTTTAAAGACAACCCCGTTACCTATTCCGGCAGAAAGACCAACCAAAACAATTCCTGCGATAAACATGAATTGATTGTGGAAACTAAGCATAATCCAAATAGCAAAGATAACGATTGCTACAAAGACCCATTGTAATAATGCCATCGGTCGTTTCCTATCGGCAAGGTAACCACCAAATGGCCGAACTAACGTACATACAAAGGCAAATAAGGCCGAATAAAGACCTGCTGTAACAGGAGTATAATGGAACATCCCAGTTAAGAATGTCGGCGTTAAATTTGTAAAGGCAACGAATAAACCGAATGTAAGGAAATAGAACAGTGATAGGTACCATGTTCCACTGTCTGTGGCAACAGATAATGCTCCCTTTATCGTCTTGCTTTTATCAACTGGCATTTCCTTACAAAAAACTGCAAAGAGAACACCAAAGATCACTGTAAGAATAATCAAGAAGTAATAAACACTATCAAATCCCGCCGCCTTAGAAATATACGGTAAAGTCATTGCAGCTACAGCATTCCCCATGTTTCCCATTGAGACAATCCCAAGAGCTAGTCCCTGCTGTTCTGGCGGGAACCAAACTGAAGCATAAGAAACTCCAACAGCAAATGATGTTCCTGACATCCCAACGAGCAATGCAGCAAAGAGCAACATCCCGAATGAATGGACATGTGGAATCATAATTAGTGGAATCAAAATAAAAGCCATCAAAATCAAATAGACCTTTTTCCCACCATAACGATCACTTAAGATCCCCACTGGAATTCGCATAATTGACCCCAAAAGGACAGGCGTTGCTAATAATAACGTTCGCTGCGATACATCCAAATTGAACATCTCAGCGACCTGGGATGCAAGTGGAGCAAAGTTAGACCACGACATAAAACAAACAATCATTGCAAGCGTGGAGAGGATTAATGCAGTATAAGCATTTCGCCTACTCCCATGAGCAACATCTTTAACACTTGACATAATCAAGTCCTCCTCCTATTTAATTCTAACTATCTTCTAGAATGATCTAGCCACCACTAACCGGCGGAATGATTGCGATTTCAGTATCGGCCTCTAAGTTAATTGTATCAGCGTTAACAAATTCTTGATTAATGGCTACTCGCGAATTTGCTAAAGTTGACGTCAGTTGTGGTGCACGCTGGCTAATTTGCTTAAGAAGGGCGTCTACTCGAATAGGATTAGTAACATCAAGAGTTATAGATGGCCCTAACTGATCTTGTAAAAACGCAAATAATTTAACGTTAATTTCCATTAGTTTCCCCACCTTACCTTATCTGTATCATATTCCTTTTTCCAGATTGGTACTTCATGCTTAAGTGTATCAATTACATATTGACACCATTTGAATGCTTCTGCGCGATGCGGTGCTGCTACGCCTACGAATACCGCGATATCAGTAAGACCCAATTCGCCAGTTCGGTGAGCGACAACAACGCGTCCTCCTTGTTTTTCAATCGGTGCTGCAATTTTTTCTAATTGTTTTTCTGCCATTGGATGATAAGCGGAATACTCAATCTTAGTAGTCTCGATCTCGCCAGTCCATTGACGAACAGTGCCGACAAACATATCAATTCCTCCGTATTCTGGAGCAACGAGCTGTTTATACATCTCACTTACATCGATGGGCTCATCGCTTATTCGTAAATAATGCAACAATAATCACCCGCCTTTATCATGCTTATTATTACACACGATAATGGCCCTTTAGAATTAGTCAAATCCCTAATAATAGGATTTTAAGAGACTTGTTATACTAGCACCTGAATGAAAGGACGATTAATCAATGAATACTTTAATTCTCTACGATACACTCTACGGTCATAACTTCGAATTAGGAAACTTTATTCACCAAACTATCCTTCCGTCTGCCATTTTTCTTTCTTTTAAGGAGGCCTTACAAGTAAAATTGGATAGTATTGACTTGCTTATCCTTTGTCCCTGTACTTATGGCGAAGGACAACTCACAGCCTCTGAAGAAAAGTTCTATAATTATCTTTGTCAGTTTTCTGTCCCGAGGCTGGTTTATTATATTGCAGGTGTAGGAGATAAAAATTTTGGTCCAGCAAAATTTGCTAACGCAGTAAATATTTTTAATTACCAATTGCGTCAACATGGTGCTTCACCATTAGCGTCTTCATTAAAAATCGACTATGAAGACCTGCCAACCGCTCAGCAAACAGTTACTGATGAAATCACTAATTTCTTAAGAAAAGGAAGAGATTCTAATTACTAAGCATCATTATCATCTAACACTTTTTACTGCAATTTTGTTGGTTATTGTTACAATCGTTCTCGCTCTTTCTTGTGGGCGGATCTATTATTCACCAATCATAATCTTTCAAACGCTACTTCATCCCCAAAGCAATCCAGCCGCATCAAACATTATTTTTAGCCTTCGTCTTCCTAGAATCATCGGTGCGCTGTTAATTGGTGCTGGTCTAGCAATGGCTGGTTGTTCTTTCCAGAGTGTTTTTCATAATCCTTTGGTCTCGCCTGATATTTTAGGAGTGTCGTATGGTTCGGCCGCCGGGGCTGCTAGTGCAATTCTCTTAGGCTATGGCATTGGACTTACTCAGCTTTTTGCTTTTGTTGGTGGAATTATTGCGGTCAGTTTAACTTTATTGATTGCCCAAATCCTTCATCAGCGCGGAACCTTAATTCTAGTATTAGCCGGAATTGTGATTTCTGGTTTTATGCAGGCATTAGTTGGATTACTAAAGTACATTGCTGATCCGGATTCACAATTACAAAGTATTGTCTACTGGCAACTAGGCAGTTTAGCAAAAGTTGATTTTTCAAATATTATCGCTGTCCTTCCCTTTTTGCTTGTAGGTACAATAATTCTATTTGTCCTTCGCTGGCATATGACAATTCTTTCACTTGGCAACCAACAAGCGCGTCTAGAAGGAATTAATGTGGATATGGAACAACTACTGATAATTACCGCCAGCACGTTTTTAACCGCTGCAACAGTTTGTCTTAGCGGAAATATTGGTTGGATTGGACTTGTAATTCCGCATATTGCTCGACTTTTAGTTGGGGATAATACAAAAGAAACACTTCCCCTTGCAGCAGTTATTGGTGCGCTATTTTTGTTAATTGTCGATACAATGGCTCGATCCCTATCGGCAGGGGAAATCCCGTTAAGTATCCTAACTGGCTTCATCGGCGCACCCTTATTTGTTTATATTCTAATTAAGAAGAAGGTGCAATTAAATTGAAAGTCCTCGAAGTTAATAACCTTAGTTTTGCCTATTCAAAAACACATCCGGTCTTTCACAACGTTAACTTTAGTCTCGAAGCTGGAGAGGTATTTACTATCCTTGGCCCTAACGGTGTCGGAAAATCAACTCTTCTCCACTGTTTAGTCGGACTTTTGACACCAAATGAAGGAACCGTAATAGTTAACGGAAAAGAGCTTGGAAATTTGAAGCACAAAACGCTTGCACAACAAGTTGCCTATGTTCCTCAGGATTATCATACTAATTCCAATCTCACAGTACTTGATTATTTATTAACTGGTCGTGCACCTTACCTTTCTTTTCTCCAAACTCCGCATCAGAAAGACGTTCAACTTGCTGAAACCTATTTACAACGTTTTCATCTTTCACCTTTTCGTGATCACCCCTTTATCTCATTAAGCGGTGGTCAACAGCAACTAATTACGATTATTCGAGCCCTACTTCAAGAACCGCGCTTGTTAATTCTCGATGAACCTATGGCTGCCCTTGATTTAAGTCGACAGTACGAAATATTAAAACTAATTCAAGACTTAGCCCAGCAAAAAATCACCATTATTCTTACTACTCACCTTCCAGACCATGCTTTAATGCTACCGACTACAATCGGTCTTCTTGATTCAAAAGGTTCCATGATTACTGGATCATGTGAAGAGTTAATGTCAACTAAACAGCTAGAAAGGATCTATCATGTTCCACTAACTCTTACTTATCTACCTGATCTTCAACGATATACTTGTCAAATTAAGCTCTAATTAAAAACATCCCCTTGCTTTGGATAATTAATATCCAGTTTAGGGGATGTTTTTTATGCTAATTTTCACCAGCTAAAATTTGCTTTGCTTGTTTAACTGTTAAATTGTAGTGGTAGTATTTTTGATAAAATTTTTGAACTTCAGAGACCATGTTAATATTCTTCATTTCTTGGGGATGAAGAGTCTTAGCTGCCCATAAGACTTGAAGTGCTTCTTCTGCACTATAACGATCCCATGGGAAGGTCCCTTGAGGATTTCCGTATACTTTGTTTTCGCGTACAGCCTTCAATTGACTTAGCTGACTGTTAGCACGTAACGCTTTTCGCGCTTGGGCAGTAGATGTACTACCAACGATAATTACATCTGGATTCGCTTTAATCAATTCTTCAGGCGTAACTGAAATTTGATTTCCCTTTTTAGAAATAGCATTCTTTCCACCTGCTAGTTTAATCCATTCGTTAACAATTGTTTTTTGTCCGTCAACCTTGGTAAGATCTGTTGCATTAACAATATGAAGAACCGTTGGCGTTGATTTTCGGCTCTTCAAATGCTGCTTAACAAGATTAATGTTGTTTGTTAATTCTTTATTGTATTGCCGAGCAATCTTTGGAGAATTTCCCCCTAAAATTTCTGCAGTTAATGTAACCGACTTCTTTAACCCAGCAAAATCAGTATACATTGCGTTAACTGTTGGTAATTTTGCTTGACGGGATTCCTTTATTTGAGCTTGATCGGAAGCAATTACAACGTCCGGTTTTATTTTTACTAATTCTTCAACTTGAATTTGATTGCCTGCTAATGGCGCAGCAACTTTAGCAATTTTTGGATCTACCATTGTGAACCAATGTTGTTTCTTAACAAGAGGAGTAGTGGCAACTAGCTTATTTTGTCCTCCTAATAACAGCACAACCTGATTATTAGCATGCCATAAGTCAGCAACGCGGTTAACTTTCTTTGGGATCTTTATTTTCTCCCCTGTCATATCCGTTATGGTTCTTGTTGAACTAGCCATCGCCGAACTGCTAATAATACTACTAAACAGTAAAAAGATTGCTAAAAGCTTCAATAATTTTTTCATTATAGTCTCCTCTATTTTATTTATATTTAATTATAGGCGAGTTAAGTACAAATAAAATAAGGGCTTTTATCTAATTCCCTAATATTTTCTTACTCTTTTTCGTATTAAAATCAAAGAAATGGAGGAATATTTTATGAAGCGAAATCTTAAATCAGCAGTATATAAACACCTAAACTTTGCTAATGATTTTCAAAATTTCTTTGATTTTCCGGATTTTCGTGAAATGAGACCAATCATCCGTGAAGCAGTTCAGCAGCTTGCTAAAGATAGCTTTTCGCAACCAGTCTTGCCTGTTAAAATTGAGCATCAGGCCCTTGCAATTGAGCAACAATTGGAACGGGAAACTAGAAAATATCAGCAACAAGACGGTTTCTACCCTAATCAGCAGTCTGAACTCCATAATTTAATCCGGCTCTATACAAACCTCTTACAAATGATTAGTAAACGTGAAATAATTGATCAAGAGATTGAAGATGTTATTTATGCTGTCAACCAAACTCGTGAAAGTCTCCGTAAACTAAAAAAGCTTGAAGGTTCCGGAGATTTATATGAGGATAGTCAAGATAAGGAACTTGTGCCAGGAACCTTTTATGATATTGTAACGCGACAGCTAATCCGACCTTACTTGTTAAATCCACAGGGAAAGATGATTCCGAAAAACGTTAATTACGAGGGACGCCAATTAGTAATTCAAATGATTACTTATTGCTATCGTGACTGGGATTCTTATCTTACCCACCAATACGATGAGCAATACAACATTAAAAATGAACGTGGCCTGACAAGCAGGGAGTATTACGATAAATTAGAGGAAAACGAACTGAAATATGCTGACCATGCCTATGCTGAAGTGATTGCAGATACGTTTAACGAATTTAAGAAAATTCTTGTCCCAAAATATCTTGCCGCTCTTGATATTATGTCAACTAACATTGAGAAAATTCTCATCCAATATCCTCGTCTCCGCCTGCAGTTCAATCAGGTAATCGCAAACAATTTCAAGCTTGATGCCCATGGGAAAATGCACGTGATGGACGCCCCACTCCAAGATATAAGAAATAAGTATAACTACTACCGTGAAAACTTTAGTTAGGAGATTTTAGATGATATGAAGCCCAAAGTTACACCGGAAATGAAATTAGGGATGAGAGAGTTTGAAAATACCATATTTATGCTCAAAGCAATCCCTTGTGAAGAAAATATCAACCGTTTTGCGCTTCAAGGTAACCTCAACCCAGAACGATTAGATAACATTGCCTGGTTCTTACCGGCATATCTTTCAGCCGATTTCAACCTCTTCTTTATTTTTGCTCCAAACGTCAATAATCGTTGGGCAATTAGTTGCTCACAAGTTCATATTGAGAATGATAACCAAATTACAGCAATGAGCGAAACTGTTCCAACTGGTCTTGGTTTGAATGCAGTAAACGAATTAAGTCCTGGTTCCGCAATTGAATTGGTAGCTTATCTAAAAACACTCGAAGTAAATGGATTAGGTTATTTTGACGAAGAAGTTGGTAAAGAAGAAAATGTACGTTTTCAATAAACAATATATGATCGATAATTATTAGAGAGCCGATTTTTTATATACTTATTATTAAAAGACACCCTTCACATTTGTGTGAGGGGTGTCATCATCTATTTGTTACTAAGCTGACAATTATGTTCACAAAGCAATATTAATCTCTAAACATATATACAACTCTCTATATTCGAACTTTTACTAAAAAACCACCCATAAATTCAAATCATATGATGATTCGAATCCCTAATAACGAGCTTTATTATAAATAATCAAATAAAACAAGTATTCACGAAGTAATTTTTGATGGAGCACCTTCAAATCCATTAAAAAACTTCCCTGCAAGTTATTTAGGAACTAGTGCTGATTTCTCCCGTTATTTTAGGGATTTTGAAGCAAAGGGCTGGATAGAACGACATCGCAGAAAAATTATTATAAAACCAGCTTTTTGGGAGGAGTTTAAGTAGGCCTTATGCATATGACATAATTTTAATAGCTATTTATATCCTAAACGTTGATATTAACTAAATTAACATGGAAATAGAATGAATTTTGAAGATTTTTATCATCCAATTGATTTTAATCTCTTCATAAGTAAAAAGATGGCGACGTTGAGAAAAAATTTTTCTCGCGTCTCCATCTTTTTTATAATTCTTCGGCTTGTTTATACAGCTTCGAGATTACTTTTGGCGGTAAATTACTATTTTCAAGGAAGTTAAGCAACTCATCACGGTTAATGCTTCCCACTTGAATTCCACTAACAATCTCACTTGACAGTTTAGGTTCTTCTAAATTAATTTCCATTTCAGACACTAATTTGGCAATATCCTTGGTCCTTAACAATTCATAATTAGACCATCCCCGGTTCCATGGACGCCGGATATTTGTAGCAATTAATGCTAAGATTTTAATCAATGGTTCATTAGCTTTGTCCTGTTTAACACTCAGGCCATGCTCCTCGTTTAAGAATGCAACAACCTTATTGATTGCATCATTTACACTTGATAATTTAAGCCCATAATCACTCATTTTCAATTGATAAAGTGATAGGAAAGCAGCGCCTTTAAGATCGTCTCCAGATAATCCATATTGGTTTGCAAGCAGCTCTTCTAATTCTTGTTGATAGTTGCTGATGTTTGCAAATGGATTAAAGTTGCTATCGATTAAGACTTCTTTTTCTGGAATATAGTATATCATTCCCTGTTGATGTTTATAAAATGAAGGAAGCCTATTTTCATCTTTAATAAGAAGTGGACTAAAGATGAAAATTTCAGGAGCAATGTCAACATTCGTAAATTCTTTTTTAAAATCAATGATACAGTATTCCATGGTAATTTCGTCAAATTTATTTTGAATGTATTGATCAAATCGCTCTTTATCAATTGCGGGATTTTGCGAATGAATAATTTGGTAAGCTTGTTGGGCAGAAATAAGGCCATACAAAGCAATGAATGATTTAAGATATTCGTCCAGCATTTTATCAGTTTGTGGATCGAATACTACTGGAAGCTTCTCTGATTCACTAAATAATGAAGCGAGAAAATCCTCTATTACTTGATCATCATCTTCATCTCCGTACTCTTCCCCAAGATCGACAGGAGCTTTTTGCGTATATACGAGAATGTCATCGTATTCATTATCACTAAGGATATCTTGATCTTTCAAGTACTTCGCTAGTTTTTGCAAAGAAGCCTTGATATTCGTGCGTTCTGTTTTGCCTACTCCGTGAAATTCTAGTTCATCGACACTAGTCTGAATATCAAGATTAAAAATAGTGCTTAAACGATAAGCAACCCATTCATTAAGATAAAATTGCAAGTTATCTCGATAGCGACGAATAGTTTTAGTACTATAATTATGTTTAGCATCAGCCAGGAAAAGGTCTAAAAGTCGATTATTTGCATCTTGAATTTGTTGGATTGCATTATCAACCCCATCGGCAGTAAGTTTTTCTCCATCTACCTGACTTAATCTTCTTAACTTATTAGTAATTTCTTTTAAGTACAGTTCTTCTAAATTTACGTGTTTAATGCTAAACGGTTGAGCCATTTCGATTATCCTAACCGTCTCGTCTTCACCAACATAAATCCTACCCTTTTGTTGTACCTTTTTAACCAATGATTTTGCTAAGTCTACTTCATTGACTAAGCTTTTGGCTTGTGGCTTTATGACATCTTGATAAAAATTAGTTATAGTTTTTATTTGTAAAGGGTGAATCGTTTTACCGATTTGCCAATCCCCACCTGTGGCTAAGTAATCTGCCAATGAGTCGGTAGGCAACCCTAATTCTTGCCAAATTATTGCTAGTTGTTTCTCAAAGCGTTCTTTAATCGTCTGTTTATTTTTAGCATTTACATCAAATAAGACAATTGCCATGGTAGTCGTACAATACCCTTTAGGGTTGACACTTTAAATAATAAAAGTGCCAATTCTAGGGGGTGT
>OGIR01000512.1_pt1 | contig 31376 bp, 27 predicted proteins | sample 1571831 | NCBI WGS metagenome assembly OGIR01 (sample SAMEA2582124, study PRJEB24529) | metagenome | biome: Human gut stool | place: China | collected 2011 | reverse complement strand
TTGATGTATGCACACCTGCTTTCCTCATATATGCTGTCGTCCGTATATTAATAATATGTGCTAAACAACAACATTTTAAAGATACTTCTTAAGTATATCAGCCTTATCTGTCTGCTCCCATGGGAGGTTAAGGTCTGTACGTCCAAAATGTCCATAGCTTGCTGTCTGCTTATAGATTGGTCTTCTTAAATTAAGCATATTTATAATTCCGTTTGGTCTTAAATCAAAGTTTTCTCTGATTATTTCAACAATCTTTTCATCGCTTAACTTACCTGTTCCAAATGTATCTACACAGATTGATGTTGGATGTGCAACACCGATCGCATATGAAAGCTGAATTTCGCATCTGTCTGCGATACCTGCTGCAACTATATTCTTAGCTACATAACGTGCTGCATAAGCTGCTGAACGGTCTACCTTTGTGCAATCCTTACCAGAAAATGCTCCACCACCATGTCTAGCTGCTCCACCATAAGTATCTACAATAATCTTTCTACCTGTAAGGCCTGAATCTCCGTTAGGACCACCTATAACAAAACGGCCTGTTGGATTGATAAATATCTTAGTATCAGCATCTACCATAGCTGGGTCAACAATTGCATCTATAACGTACTTCTTGATATCTTCATGAATCTGTTCCTGTGATACTTCTGGTGCATGCTGTGAAGATACAACAATTGCATCAAGACGTATAGGCTTGTTGTTTTCATCATATTCAACTGTTACCTGTGTCTTGCCATCTGGTCTTAAGTAGCTTAATGTGCCATCCTTACGAACCTTTGTAAGCTGCTTTGAAAGCTTCTGTGCAAGTGCTGCTGAATATGGCATATATTCTTCTGTTTCGTTTGTAGCATAACCAAACATCATACCCTGGTCGCCGGCTCCAAGGTCTTCATCGTCCTTATCAACACCTTCCTTTGCTTCAAGAGCCTTATCAACTCCCATAGCTATATCTGCTGACTGCTTATCAAGTGCAACCATAACTGCACATGTGTTACCATCAAAGCCCTTTTCTGAGCTGTCATAACCTATCTCTACAACTGTATCACGTACAATTTGTGGGATATCTATAGAAGCCTTAGTTGTGATTTCACCCATAACCATAACAAAACCTGTATTAGTAAGTGTTTCACATGCCACTCTTGAATATGGATCCTGCTCATAAAGTGCATCAAGCACTGCATCTGATATCTGATCACAGATTTTATCTGGATGTCCTTCTGTTACTGACTCTGATGTAAATAATCTTTTTTCCATCGTACTAATCTTTCTCCTTCTAAAATAAACTTCCTTGTTATTAAGTATCTCCGATTATGCCTTGTATAGCCTGGCTTAAAGCATAATTCGACATGCTTATATCCTAATTTCGTATGGATGCATACTTATACTTTAAATTGTATGTCTTTAAATTGTACGTCCATTTTTACATACATAACATACATATCTGATATATCTATGCATAGAAAAAGGTCCCTTAAAGGGACCCGAAATCTGCTTCGAAATCCTCTCATTGTTCGAATAATCTCGCTCAGGTTGGCACCTTCCTTATGCTGTTCAAATGCAAGGGGTTGCCGGGCTTCTCAGATCCTATGTATCTCCACCGCTCTAAATAAGGGATATAATCATATATTTAATTATGATTACATTATGCTGCGCTGCACGCACCATCTGTAATCCATAAAAATATTACACAATATATTGTTACACGTCAAGTATAATTGACTTTTTAAACTATTAAATTTATAATTATTTCATATTTAAATGTAGGGTTCATAAAGTATTTTGTGCTCATATATGGACGGATTCAGGGTCTTTTCCAACCTATGAGTGCGCTCATGTAAATTCAGACCTTTTGACCCTGATATCATATGATATATACAAACAGTTCTGTTACATTTGAAATTTAAGGAGAATGTTATATATGAATGACAATACTATATTTATATTTGATGCACATGCCGGAATGAAGCTTTCACGTGATATTATATTAAGCGATGGCTCTTTGCTTGCGCCTAAAGATACTGTTCTTACGCCTTCGCTTATCGCTAAAATTTCAAGTCTGCATGTTCTTGAAATAAACATTTATAATGAGGATGAAGACTCTGCATCACAGGCTGAAAGAAATGCTGCTTTAGCCAGAACTGATGCTGACAATATCAACTATTATGAGCGTGTCCGTAACTCTGATGAATTCAAGCATTTTGAATCAGAATATAATGTTAATGTAGATTCCGTAAAAGATAATCTCAACTCATTCCTTACTGCCGAAAACAATATAGACACAGACACCATGGTATCTGAAACTATAAATATTCTGTCTGAAGCGCGTAATTCGCTTCAGATGTTTGATATGCTGCATGCCATGCGAAACAAAGATGACATTACTTTCGTTCATTCTGTCAATGTTGCACTTATCGCATCTATTATAGGCAAATGGCTCAACTTTAATGATGAACAGATTAAAACACTTACTCTTGCAGGTCTCTTACATGATATTGGCAAGCTGCTTGTACCTGATAATATACTAAATAAACCAGGTACATTGACTGACAATGAATATGAGATAATGAAGCATCATGTTAATCTTGGATATGAACAGATAAAAAATAAAAAGCTTCCTCTCCCTGTTAAAGAAGCTATACTGCTGCATCATGAAAAATGTGACGGAAGCGGATATCCATTTGGTCTTAAAAGCCCTGATATCCCAGCTGTTGCCAAGATTATCACTATCGCAGATGTATATGATGCAATGACCGCATCACGTATATATCGTGCACCTATATGTCCTTTTGAAGTTGTTAAAATGATGTATCAGGATGCATTTACCAAGTTTGATCCTATATATGCTATTCCATTTCTTAAAAATGTAGTTGCTTCATACATTGGAACAAACGTAAAGCTTTCAGATGGACGTACTGGAAAGGTAGTTCTTATAAATGACAACGCTCTTGACAAACCTATCGTACAGTGTGGAAATGATTATGTAAATCTTTCTAAAAACAGCGGATTAAGTATTGTTTCGCTGATGTAATTATATTATACAGGTGTCAGCAGGTCCAATACGGCTGCATCAGTGCAAATGTACATTTTTGACCTGTTGACACGCAAAATACTGAAGTTTCTTATTATTGTTTCTTGATGTATTGTTAATTTTTACTTTGTTTTTATTGATTCTTGGTGTGTTCTTAATCTTACTTTATTTCTCAGTTTTTATATTAAATGCCTTTATCCCCGGATACACTGCGGAACTTCCAAGCTCATCTTCTATACGCAGTAATCTGTTATATTTTGCTATTCTCTCACCTCTTGATGGTGCCCCGGTTTTTATCTGTCCCATATTCAAAGCAACCGCCATGTCCGCAATCGTCGTATCTTCTGTTTCACCTGAACGATGACTTGATATAGCAGTATATCCAGCTTTATGCGCCATCTTAACTGCCTCTATTGTTTCTGACAACGTTCCTATCTGATTGAATTTTATAAGAATTGAATTCGCACAGCCTGAAGCTATACCTTTTTTTAATCTTTCTGTATTAGTAACAAATAAATCATCACCCACAAGCTGTACACGATTGCCCAGTTTATCAGTTATATCTCTCCATCCGTCCCAATCTTCTTCGTTAAGCGGGTCTTCTATTGATATCACTGGGAATTTGTCGATAATTTTATAGTAATAATCGACAAGTTGTTTGCTATCCCGCTTAATTGCAAGCATTTCATTGTTTGTATCAAGTAAATCATAAGTCATTTTTTGTTGTTTCATGTCTACATTTTCATGAACTTTTGATTGTCTTGTTGCATATTCTCTTGGGAACTCATACAATCCGCTTTCAGTATTGTATAATTCGGAAGCTGCGGCATCCATCGCGAAATAAATATCTTCGCCTGGCTTATATCCTGCTGTAATCACCGCCTCCATAAGAAGTTCAAACACTTCAAATGCATCAGCCACATCTGGTGCAAAACCTCCCTCATCACCAACAGTAACTGCGAATCCTTTCTTAGTAAGTATTTCCTTTAAAGAATGAAACACCTCTGTTCCCATACGAAGTGCCTCTCGAAAACTTGATGCACCCGCCGGAACTATCATATACTCCTGAAAATCACTTCCAACTGCGTGCCTACCCCCATTTATAATATTCATCATAGGAACTGGAAGTGTCGTAGCCGCATTTCCACCTATAAACCTGTACAATGGCATATGAAATGATGCCGCCGCTGCCCTGGCGCATGCTATTGATACTGCAAGAATTGAATTAGCACCTAATCTGGACTTATCTTTAGTTCCATCTTCTTTTATCATAGCTTTATCTATTGCATATACATTAGATGCATCCATTGCAAGTACTGTATTGTTAAGTTCAACATTTATATGTTTTACAGCCTTAAGCGTACCTTTTCCAAAATATCTTTTCTGATCCATATCTCTTAGTTCAACAGCCTCAAAAGCACCTGTTGATGCTCCACTTGGAACCATACCATGTCCAACAGTTCCATCGTTAAGCAAAACCTGCGCCTCTACTGTGGGATTGCCTCTTGAGTCCAGTATTTCCCTTCCAATAACCTTCTTTATTTCAAGCTTTCTATGTCTATGCCCCATCATCTTCAAGGTACTATTGTTAACTTCATCTGGTGGAATATGGGGATTATCAAGACAGCCTGCTTCTATCCCATCACTGCACTCATAAGCTTCAGGTGAACAATATCTTTCTGCCATAGGCTCATTCATAGGAACACCACCGGCAAAGTCAGATTGTGTGTATACTGTACTGCTCTGCTGGCTATCCTTATTATCAGAATTTCTTGTTAAATCAGATTGCATTAGTGTATTCCTCCTGTCAATTATTTGCTTTATATAATCACTGCTCATATATTATATAATTGACGGAATTGTTGAAAATATTCTTATAATGCCTGAATATACTTTAGTTTAGATTTGCTTTGTTCTTCATTATCTTTAATTTTTATGATGTGCATACTTTTCTCTTGTTGCCATTCCTCCACGTATATGCCGCTCTTGTTTGTTGACATCAAGCACTTTCCTCACTTTCGCAGCAAGTGCAGGATTAATCTCTAAAAGTCTTGTTGTTACATCCTTATGTGCTGTGCTTTTACTTACTCCAAACTGTTTTGCCGCCTTTCTGACTGTAGTATTGTTATCTATTATGTAATTAGCAATATCTATTACCCTTTCTTCAATATAAGTTTTCAAAAATAAAAACCCCTGCATATCTGTTTGTACAGTTTATGCAGGGATTATAAAAATATTCTGTTTTGTTATTTTATTACGGTGTAAGTGTGAATTGTAGCGAATGATGCAATCCGAAAAAGATACATGCAGTAAAAACCATCTTTAATATTTACAAAATCTACATTTAGCGCTCACATTTTTTGACACTCACACTTATTCTTATCTTATAGAGCCTTACATTATTTCTTCAGCAAGCGTGTGAAGCAAACCTTCACAGCCAGCCTTTACATCTTTATATGTTGCTTCGAAATCTCCTGTATACCACGGATCCGCTACATCAAGACCTGAACCTGCAAATGTAAGCAGCTTATATATCTTTTCATCTGGATCTCCACCTGATATACGCTGCATATTTCTTATATTCTCTGTATCCATGCCTATAAGATAATCATATTCCTCATAATCATCCAGTGTCATCTGCACTGCTCTATGTGGAATGACCGGTATTCCTTCTGCTTTTAATCTGGCAACCGTCCCATGGTGTGGGGGATTGCCTATCTCTTCTCGGCTTGTTGCCGCTGAATTAATATAAAACTGGTCTGATAAACCAGCTTGTTTAACTAAATATGTCATGACACTTTCGGCCATGGTGCTGCGGCAGATGTTGCCGTGGCAGATGAAAAGTACTTTAATCATTGTTATCAATCTCCTTGTTTTGCCCTGGAATTCCCTGTTTTGCAAGGGATTTCGGGGATTTGTGAAATGTGTGATTTAGGCGGCATCTTGGCAAAATAGGGCAAGATGGAGCAAGGTATTACTACCTGTTAATAGTAAAGTTGGTAGTAAACCTGACAGAGTTACTACTAATTCTTTATTTTATCCTCTGCTGGCCGCATTTTTTACTATAGGCAATAGTTCCTCACAAGAACCATACCTATTATCAATGTTACTTGATAAGCATTTCATTACAATATCCACATTTGAATCCGTGAGCTGAGAATTTGATTGTTTAAGATATTCTCTCATATCACTTCCACTTGGCGCACGACCACTCAATAAAAAATACCAAATTGCTCCAACAGAATATATATCACTTCTCACATCTCGCATTTTGGGATTTTGTTGTAACAAGGGATCTATAAAACTTCCTCCAGCTATATGTTCACCTGTCTTCGTCAATTGTGTATGATTATCTGCATCTAGGAAAGCACTAACCCCAAAATCTATTATCTTGAATATTCTTTCTTGCTCTGAAAAAATTATATTTCTTGGTCTTAAATCTCTGTGAATCACCCCATGTTCATGTGCATGCTTTAACCCCAGCAAAATATGGAAAATTACAATTGCACTTCTTGCAAATGTCATATTTCCTTCTCGTTCTCTCAATTTTTCAACCGTATACCCCTTAATATATTCCATTCGAATATATGGTTTTCCGTCAATTCTACCTGCATCATATATTCTGGCAATATGTATATTGTTTAATGAAAATAACATTTTTGCTTCTCTAAAAAAACGTTTCTCGCCCTCACTCTGCTCCTCTTTTGAAACAAATACAGGCTCATACACTTTAACTGCAAAATCCATATCCAAGCAATTATTATGGTATTTATGAACAGTTCCAAATCCTCCACTTCCTAATTCTTCCAACTTTGTATATTCACTCATTTGCATAAACGGATCATTTTCTCCTACAAGGCATTCTGCAAGTCCATCCATTTCGGAATTAATCAATGCTCGTCTATCGGCATAATGAGGATTATACGCTTGCATATAACTTCTAAAATCGCTTGCTGTGTGATTACTCTTAATAAACTGTGGAATGCTGTTTTTTAATTCTTGGATATTTAATAATGTATCTCTAAAACGTTTATAATCTTTTTCAGAAATATCTCCGTTTGTTGCTTTCGCAATCAAACCGCTCTTAAATTCATCTATTAAATCTTTTACTGCATCTTTATCCATCATATCAGCTACCTTTGCTCCAAACAGTCTGTAATCATATTTTGCGCGACCAGAAATATATCCCTTAATATACAATTCATACCCATCTGCTCGAATAAGATCATTTACTCTTTCAAGAAACTCCTTCCATTCTTTTTTTTCATCTCTAACAACCGGATCAAAAATTTCACAAATAAAACGTAAATATGTTTCATCTGTTCCTTTATTTAGTTCAAACCTATCATCTTGGAAAACCCAACAATAAGGATAATCGTCATTACTGATTGTATGTTGAATTATATCAGCTTTAGCATTCATATATCTAGGATCATTACTCTTAATGTTTTCCAAATCATATATTCTTTCCAAGAACTGTATTTCTTCCAATCTTCCATAATATGGATACTTTATCTGTTCTGGCATAAAAAAATCATTAACTGTATATCCATCACGAAACAATTCATATATATCACGTTTTGTAAGTTCTGTTAAACGATTCACAGTTATCACTCCCTCCACAACATCTTTAATTTTCCCATATTACTCCCTCAGGATAATCATCATATTTATCTGTAATTTTTCCTACACTATAATTTTGAATTTCCAAATGTAAATAAACTTCATTTTCATTATGAGGTACCTTTTCATCCATCGATACTATCATTAACTCAAATTTTTCTTTATACGATTTGTCCAGTCTATTGTTCAGATAAAAATCAATATCATACATAATACCAATCTGTTTTTCCCAAAATTCTTTATCTGCATAAAAATATATTTTCTTTTTTTCTAGTGGTTGAAGTTCAATTTTTCTTGTTGTCATTCCAGTCATAGTATTGGTCCATAACAACTTTCCATCCTTACTGATAGCTTTATCAAACCCAATACATTCAAAACCCGAAGATGTATTTAAAATCTCTAATTCAATTCCCCATGCTATACCGTATGAATATGTCCCTATTTCCACACTTAAACATTCAGGATGAACGCAAATATCATTAAAGTCCTTTATTGGTGCACACCAGCTAGTAATTGCAAAAGATGGTCTTAATTCTAAAGTCTGTCGTAGTTCTTCTAATTCAAGAAGTTTCTGAGAAATGTCATTTGCCTTTTCTGCTATTTTATTAGCATTAGTTGTATATATATTAGCTTGCTCCGTCAAGCAAATTGCTCTCTCTGCTATTTCATTCGATTTTTCGGCAATTTTTTCTGACTCCGATGCACTTTTATTTGCTTCTTCTGCAAGTTTATTTGCTTTATTGGTTTGCCAGATAGCTATTATAGCAATCACAATTGTGGGTACTGCTACCACGCAATTTCCTAGATAATCCAATAAACCATCCGCAGTTATTTCAGAAACTATATTTGGCGACTTTACATGTATAACTACAGGAATGATTATCATTGCTATGAAAACAAGTGCTATTAACATTCCCCAATATTTTTTCTTCATTGCAAACTCCTTCAATATTCATTTTTGCAAGCTAGATACATTTAGTTTACCATATTCTTATATTTTTCTCTACAAAAAACGCCCCAGTCTAAGCCGGAGCGCCACCTATCTTCTCTATTAAATTACCTTAAACATCTTCTGCGACATCGGTTTCTCTTTCTTCTGCTCAACCTCCGCCTGTGCCTTCCTAAACTCTTCCATCCGTTTCAATTCTTCCTCAGCATCATCGAATCCGATATGCGTGTACACATTCATTGTGACCGATATATCCGAATGCCCCATGAGGTACTGTAACGTCTTTGGATTCATTCCCGATTTTGCCATATTCGAGCAGTAAGTATGCCTGCATACATGAGGCGTAATGTTTGGCATCTGCACCCGGTAGATGTCATTGTATCTGCCAACCATATGGTTGAATCGGTGCTGCCAATGCATTGCCACAAGTGGCATTCCATTATCATCATAGAATAAAAATCCGCTATATCCGTCTATGGATTTCTCCACTTTCGGTGCATTTCTGTCCTCGATGATTGCCTGAAACATTTGTGCCACATCTTCTGTAATCGGCAATACTCTTGTTCCTGCATCCGTCTTTGTAGTTTCTATGATGTATCGCATATCCGATGTTCTCTGCAATTGGTGGTCGATATTTACAGTTCTGTTCTCAAGATCAATGTCCTTTAGTGTCAGTCCACAAAATTCCGATATTCGCATTCCCGTATGAAAGAGTATGTACACCACTTCATAGTATTTACAGTACACCACATCGTCATGCACAAACTTTAGGAATTTTCTCATCTGATCTCTCTTGTGAACGAATCATTTACCAATACCCCGGCAAGCTGAAATCCAAATGGGTTCTTTACCAGAATGTCATCATCCACCGCCATCTGAAAGGCTGGTCGCCGCACTCCCTTGATAGTATGAATAGAACTGTAGCTCTTTCAATCTTCCTGTTGCAGTTTGATAAGAAACAGTTTTGCATCCGAAGTTTTCACACTTCGTATCGTCTTTTTGCCAAATGCTTCCTTCGCAAGCAGTCTCTGCACTGTAACATATCCCTGCTTGGTACTTTGTCTTACCCCTGTCTTGGTTTTTAAATATCTGTCTACCAGTTCGCAGACTGTCATCTGGCCATCTACAATATTTACAAGCAAATCCAAATCCATATTTACCTGCTTTTCCAACTCCCTGAGAGAAAAACATGTTTTTTGCCCTTGGGAAGTTTGTCCGCAGGTTCCAGTTTCCAACTGTATACAAAATGTGGTTTTCCATCAATATGATATTTATATTGGTATTTTCCATCTGCTCTTACGCTTTCTCCCAGACGCAGTACTCTTCGCTTGAAATCCCGCCTTGTCTGTCCTCTTCCTGCCTTTGCCATTATCCCCGCCTCCTCAACTCTGGATGGTTAATCAGATACTTTTCAAAAGCTACACGGAGAATAAGCTTGCGTTCTCCGTAATATGCCAGAAAATCTTCTCCATCCGTATTATTAAATAAATCATAAAATTTTCTCCGGCTCAAAACAAAATATTCGATTGCCTCCGAAGGATTCAAAATATCCTTTTCTGCTAAATTCGGTCTTGCCATAAAATCACTTTCCTTTCTGCCAAAAGTGGCTGTTTTCAAGGGTTTTCTGGGTCATCCTATGTTCGCTCTTATGCCCTGTAATAGCAACTACTTTCGGCAGATAAAAGGAACTATATTTCTGAAGAATTAAGAATAAATTCTTCGAACTTCGGGCGGATAATGAGGAATCGGTTTCCACAGTACACCGCCACCGTTCCAAGGTTATCCTCTGCAATTCTTCTCAGTTTCTTTATACCAATATTAAAATAAGCTGCTGCCTACTTGATGGTGAGCATATACTTCTCACTAACAGGAAGCATTTCATTGCTTTCTGCATTCATAGTATCTCTCCTTCCGACAAGGTGGCCACACAGCTGACTCCTTTGTACTATTTTTCCTTTTTTGTCATTTTTACTCTGATTCTATGATATTTGCCCCCAGGGGCGGTCTGAATCTCTGTCACCTTTTATGCAGGGCAACGGTGCCGCCCCTTCACGCACAAAAACTGCGAATTTAAACGGTGTATTAACCCCCAATACAGCTAAATACCATACAAGGGGCATATATCCCATTCAAGATGATAGAAATAAAATCAAACAATTCTATGATTATTTCCCTGCATCTGCCATCTGGATAACCTTGATTGCTTCATTTCTTACAAGTTTTCCGTCAAGGAACTCAAATGCAAGATATCCAGTCTGATCATACAGTACAAATTTTTCCAACAATGTTCTTACCGTCACAGGCTTTCTTCCCACAATCCAGTAATAAGAAAAGTCACCAAATGCAATCGGCTTAGTACCTGTTTCGATATCCGGCATATATTCCGAAATAATAACCTATTTGCCAAGAATTGTATCATTTGCCTGATTCCACAAATAATTGCCATTATTATCCTTCAGTTTTCTGAGTACAAGTGCTGTTTTATCATTCATAAGCCAGATGCCATTTCTTCTATATTCCTTATCAACACTAAAATATAAAGAAATCACATCATCATAAGTCAGCGTTTCTGCTGTCAGTGCTGTTTTAGCTCCATCTGTATTATGAAGAATACCAGTAGGCTCATCTGCTCCGATTCGTATTGTCGGAAATCCCGGTGTCTTTACCAGTTCATATGCCTTTGGCAGGCTGATTCCCATCTGTGCAGATAATTCCTATACACTCATAGTTATTTTCTCCATAAGATGTTGCTCCTTCCGTAGAGTTGGTTATGTCCGTCTCTTCAATAATTGTTTCTCTGCTACCGCTCATGGTGGCTACCAGTCCCCGCAGTAACAAAGGCTTGTTCATTGAGAACGGGATGAAATTGTCAATGTACAAATCCGTTACAACATTTTGTGTAACTTCTTATTGTTTTCATGAATATTTTAAGCTATAATGTAACCGAAATCCAAAAACTGACGGTAACGCTAACGGTTACGAATTAACGATTGGAATGAGGTATGATATGCCATTAAACTGGAATGATAAAACGATTCCATCAGAAGCAGATAAAACAACAGATATATTAGGATTTAAAGAAATCGGTGGTATCGGGCAACTGATTTACCACCCTTTCCGATTCAAGAAATATGAACTTGATATTGATAAAAGCGATGATTATTGTGCAACACCATTTTGCCGCCCCGGATATGAACCCATCTTTCCTAAAGAAGATTTTCTTTCCGGACAGGGACTGCTTACCAGCCTTTGCAATCTGGCAATGCAGATAAACAGCTTTGATAATAAAATTCCATATACACAGCTCATCATGGAATGGTGTACAAATAACATGCATCCTTATAATATTGATTTCATTTATTCTGGATTGAATGAATCATTTGATATAAATAGCTTTGATGCAGAAATGGTAGAACGAGACGGAACATTCGAGATTAGCACCTTCCTAGATGATCTTGGAAAATTATATAATGCAGTCATGTTTTATGTTGCTCTCGAAGGTGTCTGTATTGCCAATGACGAATCTGCATATGATTTATCCAAAGAAGGGAAATACTTTGAGGGCTACTCTTTCTTTGATAAATATAAGCATCCTATTGTTGCAATACCGAACGACTTAGATTATGGGAATGCAAAAGGAAATCTCATAGAAGAAATGCAAAATGATAATGAGTATATTAAAAATCATCCGGTCGAAGAACCTCCAACCGGAGAATTTGCTACTACACCATATGACGATTACGATGAATTACGGAATGCGCTTATTGACATCATTCCGGAATTTACCATGAAATTAAAGGTAGATCCCCGCACTAACCGATTAGAATTTTCTACCGATATTAATTCTGTATTTGATATTGCATGGCTGACACTTGCAAGAATGCTTTCCGAAGACCCTGCACCAGAAGATAAAGGCAAATCGGATAATCGTCCAGAAGGTATTATGATTCGCTGTCGGAACTGTGGTAAATTCATAATACGAAAGAGCAACCGACAGGAGTTTTGTGATGCTGAAGAATGCCAGAAGGTTCGAAATGCCAGAAAGCAAAAGGCCTACCGTGAACGAAAAGCCATTGAAAAGGCTCAAAAAAGCAAGAAAAAAGCACATTAATTTATATGATTTGGCGGAAAGGCAAATAGATTATTGTATCTAATATCAACCAGATACATGCAATTATGTGCTGTGATATTATATAAAATATGTTAAAAAACACCGGAATCCCCCTTATGCAATTTCGCGAAAAAACATGTGTGAGGGGGCATCGGTCTTTGGGATGAAAAGTAACAAAGATAATACTCCCCCCTGGGGTAAAGGAGGAAATAAAAATGGATTACGCATGGCTTGAAAACGGAGAATATTGGATTCAAGTTGAGGACATGAGAACATCAATCATGAGAGATGCTATTACAGCAAAGACTGAAGCTCAAACTGCAGAAGCATTTCAAAGACAGCTTTATTATTTTGTCAGATTACACACAGGTGTTGAACTTGATTTTAAACAAGAGACTCCTATAAAAGGAGGATTGACACACGATTTCGGTATATTAAAAAATAGAACATCCGGAAGGGGTCGACTAGATGCTGTCGTAAATAATCTTATTATCGAATACAAGAAACATTCAAAGCTCGAAAAAAAGAACGATCAAGATACCGCAACTAATCAGGTCAAGGACTATCTAAAAACTTTATTTACTAATGATGGAGTAAAATACAACGCAATTTTAACTGACGGAATTAAAATATCTTATTTTGGTTTCAATGGTGAAAAAATTGAATCTACTGCTTTTAAAAACATTGAAGCAACGGACATTGATAGAATTATTCGTGCAATATTAACTAATAATTGCAAAAAATTTATTCCTGAAAATATTTTAAAAGATTTTGCAGTAAACAGTGAAACAAATTCTATATCAAAAGAGCTTGCATGTGAACTTTATCAAAAACTTATAGTCAATCCAACTGACAAAACAAATATGCTTTTTTCCGAATGGGAAAGTCTTATGCATTTATCATTCGATGACAATGGAAAAGGAAATGATATAGAGAAAAGACGTTCTGAGCTCTCTCTGATTTTCAGAGATAATATTATTAACCCCGTAAAAGAATATAAGGCATTATTTGCACTTCAAACAGCTTATGCAATCATAGTAAAACTTATTGCATGCAAAGTAATAGATAAACTTGAATATGATACTTCTACCAAGAACTACTCCGACTTAACAAAAGTAACAGCAACAGAATTGCAAAATTTTTTAGAGAAACTTGAAGATGGTTATGTCTATAGAAGTAGCAATATAATAAACCTATTAGAGGGTGACTTCTTCTCATGGTATTCTGCAAAAGAACAATGGGATACCGATTTGTGGGAAACTATCATTAAAATAATCACGTGTATTGACGAGTATTCAACGTTTTCTTTTGAAATAATATACGAACCAGTAGACATTTTCAAAGATTTATATATGAGCATCATGCCAAAAACCGTTCGACACTCAATGGGCGAATATTTTACCCCTGCATGGCTAGCTGATTATGTTGTATCCGAAGGATTAAAACTTCAACCAAATAAGGATTGGAAAGCAATCGATCCATGTTGTGGTTCTGGAACATTCATTATCGCACTAATTAAAAAGATAGTCGGAAATGTAAACTTATATGAGCTCTCCGAAGATCAAAAACAATCCATTAAAAGAAAAATTCTTTCTAGAGTATATGGTATAGACATTAATCCGCTCTCTGTTCTATCTGCCAGAGTTGGATACTATCTAGCGCTTCGACCTTTTGGTGATATAAAAGACATAGAAATTCCTATTTATTTAGGAGATTCAGCCATTACACCAACGAGAGAAAACATTGAAGGTATTTCTTGCTATAAATATTCAATACGTAATAACAAAAAGTCCTTTGATGTAATATTACCTTCAAGATTCGTCGAACAAAAGAACTTTGGTAAAATAATGGCATCTTTACAAACTGCTGTGAAAACAAACAACGCTGAAATTCTTTATGAAATGATTGTTGGTCAACTATCCGATACCGAAAAAAATTCAAGGGATTTAATTACAGCTATTCAATCAATGTCAAACGATTTAGTTGAACTTCATAAAAACAATTGGGATGGAATATGGATTAGAATCGCAACCAATTTCATGCTAATTGCTAGATTACAAGAATTTGATTTAATTGTTGGTAATCCACCATGGGTTAAATGGGAACATTTACCTTCAAATTATGCTTCCAAAATAAAAGAACTATGCAATATTAGGCACATTTTTTCCACAAGAGGACGCTTTGGTGGCACTCAGTTAAATATATGTGCACTCATTTCTAATGTAACTGCTACCAATTGGCTAACAAATACAGGTGTGCTCGCATTTCTAATGCCAGACAGTATTATGTCCCAAAATTCATACGAGGAATTTAGATATTTCTATCTTGATTATGAAGCAAAGGAAAGATTATTTCTGCAGAAGATAGATAAATGGGAAAAACCACTTAAACCCTTTACTTGTGAAGATATTGTTGTATCACAAGATTTCAACACATACTATTATTCAAGGAAAGAAGTAGATTATAAAAAAGGCATTGATGTTACAACAATCTCTCGTACAAAAGGCATTCCAGATATTGTACTAAATAAAGAGACTTCCTTTGCCAAAGTAAAAAAACATCTTATCTTTGGCAAGAAAATCGCTGCTCAAATGTCTGATGCAACATCAGCATTTTCATATCTATCTGATGTACACGATTTTAGGAAAATAATAGGTGATTCAGCATATGAATACAGAACTGGAGTAGAATTTACACCTCAAGAATTATATATGCTTATAGGTATAGGGAAGTCTAGCACATCATCACACTATAGATTTATGAATAAAAAATTTACCCGTTCAAAGTATATTGTAGATGATATGCCCAAAAATGGTTGGGAACTCCCTACAGACCACATATATCCTATTGTGACAGGTCCTTCCTTGACACCATTTAGATGCAACTTAGAAAATGAATATTGTATACTTCCATACTCAGAGAATAAAACTGATGCGCCAATTGGTATATCTGAATTAATGACTTCAAATCCAGAATTATTTGAGTATCTTTTAAACCATCAAAACTTGATCAATAACCAATCTGATAAAAGTAAGGTAATGCGTCGTGGCGAAGAATTTTACGCTCTATCAAAAATAGGACCATATACTTTTTCAAAATATCTTGTTGCAGCACGTGATAACACCAAGTTTTGTGCTACTGTTATTGAGCCCCAAAACACACCATGGGGTGAAACAAAGCAATCAATTTGTGTCAAACACACTATGATAATCGGTCGAACAGTTGCAGGAAGATTCATAGAAAAAGAGGAAGCGTATTATATTGCCGGTATTCTCAATAGTAATATTGTAATCCAATACATGCAAAGTACCTTTAAAAGCAATGGCTATAGTTTGAAAAAATCACATTTCTACTTACCTGAATTTGATCAAACAAATCCTTTGCACAAAGAAATTTGCAAATTAGCCAAAAAAGCTTCTAAACTAACAGACCCAGCAAAAATTGCTATAATTCAAAGTAAACTCTCAGATGTATACTTAAATCTATGTTCTTCTAGGTAAAATCGTAAAAGCCACAATCCCGGTAGTCTCCCTACCAAAGATTGTGGCTTTTTATGTTCAAATTTTTATATGTGTGCCATCGCTTAGTAGTCCATTACTACTAAGGATTTCTCCCACACCTTTGCCTTTATTACGATTCCACCCATGAGCCTTAGTAGTCGAAACCGTAGTAATTCCAAGGCTTCCCGCCATATTCTGCCCTGTGTTGCCCCAGTCTGCGAAGGTATGCATTATCATAAAACTGGAGTGCCGTGGCAGATGAAAAGTACTTTTATCATAGTTTTTTCTCCTTAATATAATAACCTCACCAGACAACAATCCAGTGAGGTCATATAATCACGCTTTTTGTTTAGGTACAAACTCAAGCTTGCTGATATCTGCCTGATTAATACCAGTACGTTCTAGTACATAATGTATCTGTGCTAACATCTCAGTATCATCCAATACTCTTGTCAGACCAACAAGTTTTTCATCATCCCAGACGGTAAGCACAGTTGAGGAATTCATAAGAGCCTTATACAGTCGATCTGGATAATTTCCTGATATCCAATTAACGGATAGAAATAACTTTTGAATCTGTTCTTTCGTAAACTTTTTTTCTTCTGTATATATAAGCATAATCTATTTCCCCCTATCTGTTATGATCACATCTCTGGCATTGCAGCATTTCATTTTCAACATCATCTTTATAAAAAACACTTGACCATTGGCAAATATTCTGCAAAATAGGCACAACAGATTTTCCTTTTTGTGTCAACATATACTCTACCCTTGGTGGGATTTCATCATAGGATTTTCTTTCAACAATCCCAACTTCTATCAGGTCTTTTAATGTTGCAGCAAGTACTGTATCCGTAATATTGCACATTTCTCTTCGAAGTTCACTGTATCGAAGCTTTTCGGCTGCAGATAACACACTTATTATGCGTGATTTCCATTTTCCACCAAATATTGCCAATCCATATTCAAGTGGGCAACGTATATCATCATCTAATTTTTTCTCATATTTTGCCATTAAAAATCACCTTCCAGCTCTACGCATCGCTGCTAAAGCCTCTTGTCTATTAAACTCATTCTCTTCTTTTTCTTTCACATATGCTGTCATTATATCTTGATGGTGATTCTTTTTAAAGTTACTATGAAATTTATTAGCAGCTCTTTGTTATATTTCTTTCTTATTCCCATCACCACCGATTTACGCTTTAACCCATCTTCTACCTCAATACATTTGTATTATTATTGCAAAGCACTTCAAAATGATTACGATTTGTTTTTATAAAACCTTCTTTTTGCAGCTTTGATATCTCAGTAGACATTGCTGCGCGGTCAATGCAAAGATAATCTGCCAGCTGCTGCCTGTCAAAAGGAATATCAAAGGACAAGGACGAATGTCTGATAGATTCTGCTGACAGGTATGACAATAATTTCTCCCTTGTTGTCCGCTTGCCAACATGTGTAATCTTATCATTCAGAATCAGTATCTTATTTGCCAGTACACTGACCAGATTGCGAATCAGCTTCTGATGATGCCCACATGCAGTTGGACAAGTAACCAGAAGCTTCTGTATATTAAAAAAAACAATCTCACAATCCTCATCTGCTACCACACTGATGTTCAGAACAGCACCAGGGCTTGCCGCATATGGTTCTCCAAAAAAATCACCAGCATGACATTTAGACAAAATATTCCGATGTCCCCAGAGATCCTCCTGAATAATAAGAACACAGCCTGACAATACTAATCCCATTACCTGTGTAGAATCTGCTGCTCTGAAAATATAAGAATCCTTCTCTTTAGAAACTGTTACTGCCTCTACACAGTGCAATACAGATAATATCTCATTATCAGTAAGACCTTTAAAAAAAGGACTGTTTTTTAAAATAGGTAAATATTTTTTCAAAATCTCACCTCCTGTTGGAAATCAAACATACAAGTTGTATTTATTATAATATGATTCTAACAGAAACAAAAATAAAATTCTATTAATGGAGGGTAAAATGATAAGAAAAATTATACGAATTGATAAAGAAAAATGTAACGGATGTGGTGCATGTGCAACTGCCTGCCACGAAGGAGCCATTGATATTATAGACGGAAAGGCCGAGCTGGTAAGAGAACATTTTTGTGACGGATTGGGGGATTGTCTCCCAGAATGTCCTACAGGAGCTATTTCATTTGAGGAAAGAGAAGCACCTGCATATGATGAAGATGCTGTAAAAGAAGCACAGAGTAAAATAGCTGCCAAAAACCATGCAATGTCACCTCACACCGGCTGTCCAGGATCTAAAATCATGCAGATACAGCGAACAAAAACGACTGAGACCGCAAAAACATTTTCAGGTGCAGATTCGATATCACAACTTGAGAACTGGCCGGTACAGATCAAACTTGCACCTATCAGTGCACCATATTTTAATGGTGCAAAACTTCTGATAGCTGCCGATTGTACTGCTTACGCTTATGCTGGATTTCATCAGGATTTTATTCAGAATAAGGTAACACTAATAGGTTGTCCGAAATTAGACCAGGTTGATTATAGTGAGAAACTGGCTGCTATTATTCAGAATAACAACATTCAAAGTGTGACAATCGTAAGAATGGAAGTTCCATGCTGTGGTGGTCTGGAGATGGCAGTAAAAAATGCACTTCAAAATAGTGGAAAATTCATACCATGGCAGGTTGTAACAATAAGTATTGATGGAAAAATTATTGATTAATAAGGAGATTACTGGAATGAATAAAAAAATGTTTTGTTTTCAGTGTGAACAGACAGCCGGATGTACTGGCTGTACAGGAAATGCAGGTGTCTGTGGAAAAAATGCAGATACAGCCAAATTACAGGATGAGCTGACAGGTGCATTGATTGGTCTTGCAAGAGCTGTAGACAGTGCATCAGCTATTTCTAAAAGAACCGTACAAGTCATAATTGAAGGTCTGTTTACAACAGTTACAAATGTAAGTTTTGATAATGCAGCAATCGAAGATATGATACAAAAAGTCAGAGCTGAGAAAGAACGACTGGTTCCTGACTGCAGCAAATGTCAGTCGCCATGTGGTAAAACAAACGAATACGACATGCAGCAGATGTGGAATGCCGATAAAGATATCCGCTCTTTAAAATCTCTTATTCTTTTTGGTATTCGTGGAATGGCCGCCTATGCTTACCATGCAAATGTTCTGAATTATGAAGATGATGAAGTAAACCGATTCTTCTGCGAAGCATTATTTAAGATTGGTTACGAAGAAAGTATAGAAACACTGCTTCCTACCGTACTTAAAGTAGGCGAGATCAACCTTAGGTGTATGGCACTTCTTGATAAAGCAAATACAAACAGCTATGGAATGCCAGAGCCCACTGATGTTACACTTACCATCGAAAAAGGACCTTTTATTGTCGTGACAGGTCATGATCTTAAAGACCTGCAGCTTTTACTTGAACAGACAGAAGGAAAAGGAATCAACATATATACTCATGGTGAAATGCTCCCTGCCCATGCCTATCCACTCTTAAAAAAATTTCCACACTTAAAAGGAAATTTTGGAACTGCATGGCAGAATCAGCAGAAAGAGTTTGATCATCTTCCAGCTCCGATTCTTTACACTACCAACTGTTTGATGCCGCCAAAAAGCAGTTATGCTGACAGAGTATTTACAACAGAGGTGGTTGCTTTCCCTGGCGCTGTTCATATTGATGAGAAAAAAGATTTTACGCCAGTTATCAAAAAAGCACTTGAACTTGGTGGCTATAAAGAAAATCAGACATTAAAAGGCATCAATGGAGGTACGAAGGTGACAACAGGATTCGGTCATTCAGCTATACTGTCACATGCAAATACTATAGTAGATGCTGTAAAATCAGGTGCAATCAACCATTTCTTCCTGGTTGCCGGATGTGATGGTGCTAAACCGGGTCGAAACTATTACACAGATTTTGTTAAACAAACTCCTTCTGACAGTATCATCCTAACCCTGGCATGTGGCAAATTCCGTTTCAATGATCTTAATCTTGGAGAAATCAATGGTCTGCCACGACTGATGGATATGGGTCAGTGTAACGATGCTTATGGGGCGATTCAGGTTGCCCTGGCACTTGCGGATGCATTTGGATGTACTGTAAATGAGCTTCCACTCTCCTTCGTTCTTTCATGGTACGAACAGAAGGCAGTCTGCATTTTGTTAACACTTCTGCACCTCGGAATCAAAAACATCCGTCTTGGTCCTTCTCTACCTGCGTTTTTGTCTCCTAATATTCTGAACTTTCTTGTGGAAAAATATGGCATAGCACCTATCACCACACCAGAAGAAGACATCAAAGCGCTAATAAACACTCCATAACACCAATAAAGCCAATAAAGCCGATACAGGAATAAAAACCCTGCCTCGGCTTTTTCTTTTGTCATTCTCCAGGACACAAAATATCCTCATTCTCATCATATTTTCTTCACTATTCCCACCTACACTATAGATAAGATGTAAGGGGCAGAAGATCAAAACATTATTTATGCCTGCATAATAAAACTTTTGACTTTAGAATCCACCTGACATAGATATTGATATTGATATTAATTATATATGCATTAACGATATCTATCCGACAATATCTATATTAACTAAAGAAATAATGAATGAGAGGATGAATATATATGATTAATTTAAAAAAAGTAAACAAATCATGCGTAGCTGCAGTTATTCTTGCCATGTGTCTTATGACATCGGGCTGTGGTTCACAAAACTATACAACCAACAACAAAAATACTGATACCACCATAGCTTCCAGCATTACGGCCCAGGATACCAATGTAACTCACGCAGATGATGCCGATAACTACAAAACTGAAATAACAGGAGAATTCAGCATTACATCAACTGATGGTTCTACAATAACACAGAATGATTCCATATATACCATAACACAGGCTGGCGAATATACCGTTACCGGACTCTTATCAGAAGGACAGATTGTAGTTAATGCTGACGATAATGCCGAAATCACCATTGTATTGAATGGTACATCCATCACATGTTCTAACGGTTCACCTATTTATATTAAAAATGCTGATAATGTAAAAATCAAATCTGAGGAAAACACTTATAACTGTATAGTTGATGCAAGAGCTGAATCTGACGACAATCCAGACAATTCTTCCAGTGAAAATGGTAATGCTGCCATCTATGCAGCATGTGACCTTAAATTGGTTGGAAAAGGGGCATTATCAGTAACTGGCAACTATAACAACGGTATCCAGAGCAAAGATGACATTTCTATTAAAAATGTTACCATCAAGGTTAATGCTATAAATAATGCTATAAAAGGAAACGATGAGGTAGCTATAGAATCTGGTGAAATAATAGCTATATCCAGAAAAGGCGATGGCATCAAAACATCAAACAGCATTCTTTCAACCAAAGGAAAACAGAAAGGAAATGTAATAATATCTGGTGGAAATATTGGTATATATGCTGCCTGTGACGGCATAGATGCTGCATATGGTGTAGATGTTTCAGGTGATGGAAATCTGAATATATATACAGATACTTATTCTGATTATAGTGAAGCCGTGGCTGCCGACAACTCCGGTTCTTCAGCCAGCAGCGTGGGAACTCCACCCGATATGAACAATACTCAGAACAATGGTAACATGGGCAATCCTCCTGATATGAATAACAGTAGCAGCAATCCTGGCATGAAAGGTAACTTCGGCGGTGGAAACAGAACTGCTAATGGTATGCCTGGCAATAACAGCTCAGGAAATTCATCTAAAAAGTCTTATTCTACAAAGGGAATCAAAGCCGAGAGCGAGATAAATATATCTGGTGCAGCCATTAACATAAGTTCAACTGATGATGGTATTCATGCCAACTCAGATTCTGGTGTTCTTGAAACCGGCGAAGATGGCAAGGGTATAATATCTATATCGGGTGGAACTATCACAATCTCTACAGGTGATGATGGAATACATGCAGATAAAGAGCTTAATATAACTGATGGATATATAAATGTTTTAACATCCTACGAAGGTCTTGAGGCTATAACAATCAACATCAGTGGTGGACAAAGCTTTATATATGCAGCTGATGATGGCATTAATGCATGTACCGGAGATGGCACATCTACTCCTCTTATTAATATAACTGGTGGATACATTGATGTAACAACTGGTTCCGGCGATACAGATGCTATAGATTCTAACGGCAGCTACACCCAGTCTGGCGGTATGGTTCTTGTAAAAGGCGGCAGTTCATCAGGTCAGGTATCTGGTTCTATTGATGTTGATGGAAATATTACTATAACTGGTGGAACATGTATAGCTTTAGGCGGTATATGTGAAACTCCTGTAAATTCAGTTAATGCTTACGTATTCAGCTCTGTATCCTTTAACGCAGGAAGCTACTCAGTAAAAGATTCCAGCGGTAATGAAATAATAAGCTTTACATTAAACAACAGTTACTCAAATGGCTGGATATGCACATCTGCTCTTACAACAAACACTGAATACACTCTTTACTGCGATGGTTCTTCATTAACAAACTGGACACAATCTGCAGGAACCACGGGTGCATCCAATGCCGGCGGCTTTGGCAGCAATCCTGGCGGTTTTAATGGTGGTGGCCGTGGAGGTAACATGAATGGCGGAAAAAATATGAATGATAACAGAAATATAAATGGCAATAATGCACCAAATAACAATAATGTACAATAACAATTTCAAACAATAGTTTGATTGAATTTTAGTTGATAACGAACGGACGACAAATATAAGATACAGGCAGTCCTGCATACTATGTTCAATGCCAGAAGCTTTGATTGGATATTTCTAAGCCTTTCCATATAAACTATGTCAGCTGACGCTACCGCTCAGACGCGCCGTCCATGGCGCGGCTTCGCTGCTTCGTACATCCATGTACGAAGCTAGCTGGTTGACTAAGGGAAAGACTAAGAACTATCACAATCAAACTTCAAGTGCATTTCGCATAGTATGCAGGACTGCCTGTATCTTATATTTGTCTGGTTGTGGTGTAATTTACTTACTGATATTCAATTAAATCATCTGTCTGCTTTTAATATGTAATATGGTGTAAAGTCATACTCTAATGTATCTGGCTTTTCTACCTTCAGAACCTCCCATTTTGAAATACATGGATGTGTTTTAGCATACATATCTTTTCTTTCAGCTTTCTCATATTTAAAGCCATGTGTTATCATGAAAATATTCCATCTTCTATGTTCAATTCTTTCAAGCTCTTCTCGGTTATCTGTAAGAGAATATGCATGTTTTTCATAAATAATCCATTTTTTAATATCCTGATGCAATGATTGTGCTATACTTGATTCCCTGTCAAATATGCCCTTATTATGCCATACCTCATCTATTTCTTCTGATATTTTCTTATTCTCTTTAAGTTCTATTGAATCTTTCTTAAGACGTTCCTCTATATCTTCAGATAGCATAAACTTATCATCCACAACAATATTTTTATCTGCTTTATATCTGCTTATTATTTCATACAACATATTGTATCTATGATTAAATATCTTTGCATCATTTACAATATCACGATTAGTTATAGAAGCATATGAAAAAATATCTTTATTCCTGTTTATTGTAAATAGATTCTTCTCACCATAAATATTAGCAAAATCATTGTTTTCCTTAGCCCTGACAACTATAGGAATATTAATACAGCTATCACCCTTATTGTATAACAGCTGCTTCAATTCAATAAGTGTATTAGACATTGAATGTGTATCACTCATTGCCACAATAAGATATGTAAATAATTTGTCGTCATTACATCTTTTAAAAATACTGTTAAACTGTAATGTCCTTGCATCCGTATTAAAAAATCTTAAACATACCTTTCCATCTATACCAAATTGATCTGGTATTGTATCAAATGGAAATTTCAATTCATAATATTCAATACTTTTACCTTCATATATATCTTCTTTTATGAACTTCAATCCCTTCAGGACATCAACTGAAAAATTCTTCATGAAACTTCCTATTATTGATTCCATATCCTTATCAAATACATCTATGCATATAGTAGACTCTGCTGATAAAACCGACATATTAAGTCCTTGTATTAATGCACTCTGGCCAAATTCACCAAATCCAATGATTCCTATATGAACATCATAATCATCACCCTTATTAGCTGTATATACAGGATGTTCTTTATACATTTTATTGACAGCCATTTTATTAACATCTACTATGTCAAGATCAAAGGTTCTTGTATCTATTTTATCATAATACTGTCTTATCAGTTCTGCCATTGAATTGTCATTGCAGCACAGATGAATCTGCTGATACCCTTTATTTTCAAATGCATTTATATTTTTTTCAAAGCTCTTTGTAAATGCATTTAAACATTCAATATTCTCTATTGAATTATCATCACACAGAAAAACATCACTGAATTTACACATATCAAGCATTTTTATTACACTTTCAATATGCATATCCTGATACTTCTGCACAAACTTTACACCTTTATTTATATATTTAAGCTTCTTATCATCAGAAAGTATTGTGCTTTCAACCACTGTAACACGACAATCTTTAGTCAATGCATCTATAAGAGGAAACTTATATTTTCCTTCACCAATAACCAATACGCGCTTTTTATTTCTCTGGCTAAACAGTCCTCTGACATAGCTGGCTGGTTTTCTGATAAGAACTGCTAATGCACCTATTGTACAGAATGGCGCAACAATAACAGCAATACAATACACATATGTTATTATCCCACTTAATATGCCACCACCTGTTGCCTGCATATACGCAATAGCTTCTTTCTGCTTTATATCCGGATCTATCTTATACGCTTTAATTGCATTCTGTATGTTTAATGTTACTTTAAGAAACGGATTATCTACATTATGGTAGAAAAATATACCTTCAATCACACATATAATAAATACTGCAAGTGCCGTATACCATAGATAATCTTTGTATTTATTTCGCTTCATATTAATCTCCATTTCTGTGCATGAAAATCAACATTTTCATACCCTCTCCTTAGTTTTAAAAATCAAAAAATTATTTTTAATTATATTAATTATGAGTAGCCTTTTCTGGTTTAGCAGTAATAACAAATGCATTCACACTCCCCTCACATAAAACAAGTATCTTTTCAAGCTGTGCTATTTCCTGCTCTCTGTTATATCTTGTACTTACGTAATAAGATATTCCATCAACTATATGTTCTTTCTTCGCTTTAAAATAATTCAGCTTAGTTGGTGGCAATATTTCTTTATCAACATCAACTTTTCTTGCAACTGAATTTATAACTACTGTTTCTTTAACTGCTGCTCCCTTTTCAGCAAGAGGCTTACCATCTAAGATAAACTCACCAGGATTAATACCGCATATTTTAAACATACCTTTTATTTCTGCAAGCTTGGCATCAAATCCATAGCTTGTACCAACAAGAATAAGATACTTTTTGTGTTCCTATTTTTCAATCAGTAGTAACTCTTTTCAAATTTCACCTTGCATATGTCAATTCTTCATTTCCCTTATCGTAATCAAACCTACCATCATTCTTTTCTTCTATCGCCTTAATAATATGATAAGTGTATTCGTTATAAGGCGTTGGTATTCCAAATTCTTCTCCCATACGCATAAGTGCACCGGAAAACATATCTATCTCGGTATGTCTTTTAGCATCTATATCCTGAAGTGTAGAGTATCTTGCTGTTGGCGGCACTGCACTTCCACGTGACGATGAATTATCAATAACACTTAAATCTATTCCTTTTGCCTTAGCTATTGTTTCAAGCTCATGTCTTAAACCATCGCTTATAGCCTTCATATGTTCACTATCCCTGTAACATCCGACACCTGCACCAAGTACTGCCTGTGGAAGATTATTACTTACATTAAGTCTGAACTTACTCCACATCTCTTCTTTTATATGCTCTGTCACTCTGTAGTTAAGCCTGCTGGCTGCAAAAAGCTCATCTATCAACTTTATCCTGTCACTCACAAGTGTCTGTTCTGATATTTTGTCTGATGCAGATACCTTATCTGCTGTTTCCCCAAAAATAATTCCTATTGTTGTATCAGGATTAAAGTAATATCCCCTGCCATCTCTATGAGAGGCAACCTTTATAAGTGAATATACAATATGTGACATGCCTATCCTGTCTGCAATGATATCTTCACTGTCAACACCATTCATAAGACTCATAACTATAGTGTTTTCTCCAATAGCTGTAGCAATGTTGTCAAGTGCTCCTTTTAAAGCTCCATACTTTAACGAAACTATCAAAAGGTCAACGCCTGTATTATGCGCTTCTTCGGGTGTCCACACCTCTGGTCTGTATACTTCATCGTTTATAAGACAACCTTCTTTTCTCAGCCTTTCCTGACGTTCTCCCTGTGCTATTAGCCCCAGCCTTACATCCTTTAAGCCTGCAAGTCCCCATATAACATATGAACCTACAGCTCCTGCTCCTAATATAGCAACGGTCTTTATCTTCATGATGTTCTCTTTCCTCTTTTCTATAAAATATATTTCTAGTTATACATATGGATACATTTCTGAATATACTTGGCCATATACTTATATTTCTTACACCAAAAATATCTTATTCATATTTATTATATTTGCAATCTGCTGCTTTATCAACCTATTATTTCATACTATTATTTTCAATACTGTTATTCATATCCTATTTTATTTTTTACCTATTGTTCATACTATTATTTTACCAAAAAAGCGGATGTCTGAATAACAAACATCCGCTTATATTTTATAACTGATATGATGTAAACGTCATAAGACAAAAAGTCTTTCTTAACCTACATGATAAGATTTTTTAACGCTTACTTAGTATGCAACTCCATTAGATACTTCAACATAGTAAATATTAACTCCGCCATCCTCGGCTATAAGATAATATTCACCTGCAACTGGCACTCTGAATGAAACTGACTTAAGTGAATTTCCTGGAATCTTTGATGTAGATGTAATATCCTTTCCATTCTTATCAACTATCTTAATAAGTCTTGATTCATCTGTGCTTGAGCTTGTTGCATATACCTTCACCTTAGCTTCTCCAGCTGTTTTAAACGCAATAGCTCTTCCACTTGTACTGCCTTTACCAGAAAGCTTGATTCTTCTTGTAAAGTCTATTCCTTTATATTCCTTTCTGCTCTTATCTACTGTAACTGTTGCTTTGCTTCCGGCAACAATCTTAAAGCCGTCAACAGTAAGTGTTGATTTTAACTTTCCTGTATTTACATCATTAGCATTTAGAACAAGCTTGGTACCGCTTACAGTCGAATCTGTCTTTGATTCTGTAGCTTTAGTTGCTTCTGTTGTTTTCTCTGTTGCCTTTGTTGCTTCTGTTGTTTTCTCTGTTGCCTTTGTTGTTTCTGTTGTTTTTTCTGTTGCTTTTGTTGTTTCTGTTGTTTTTTCTGTTGCTTTTGTTGTTTTCTCTGTTGGCTTTACTTCACCAGATGTCTTGCCTGTAACACTTATAACCTGATTAGCTACACCAAAATGTGCTCCAAGTGTTGAATAACTTCCCTGTGTTTCGTAAAGTCCCTTCATATTAATAGTTCCATCAGAATTTCTTAACTGCTTGTCTACATTACCATTAAGATTGATAAAATCAACAGCATTTTTAAACATTCCTGATACTTTAGATGGATTATCAACTACTGTACCCTTCTTGTCGCCACTAACAACTGGTGTTGGTAATAATCCTGATAATCTGTAATACTTACCTGTATTATAGTATATAGAATCACTCATATTACCTGTAAATTTATCTGAGTCTATAGCATTTGCTGAAACAAGACCTACGTACACTGCCTTATTTGATGCTCTGTAGCATAAGAAGTTGCCCTTCTTTGCCGACTTACCATTGCCCCATGCTGTGGCATTCATGATTGTAAGACCTGATGGATTGTTGTTGTCAGTGAATCCTGTTGCCCCATTGTTAAACGAGAGACAGTTAAGTACAACATGAGGTGTACCTACACCTGAACCACCGAGCTTAAAGCCATTCATATCTCCGTTAGCATAATGAACTCCGTTAGATAATGTTCCATTGCCGAATGAAACACAGTTTCTTATAGTTATCACACCGATAGGACCTGTAGCTGACTTAGCGAAAAGATCCCATCCATCATCAGAGTTGCAATATGATATACATCCATCAAATACATTGCCTTCGCCGCATGTAAGCTTTGCTGCAAAACCATCTGCATTTTCACCTGTACCACCCTGGTCTGGATAATCACAGTTATCAAATGCTGTACAGTTGATTATAAGGTTGTTTGATGGCCATAAATCTTTAGTTGCTGCTGTTGTGTCATATCTTGATATCTGAAGTCCTGAATCTCTGTTTGCTTCGAATACACATTTTTCAAATATGTTGTTGTTACCAGCAAGTAGCACGCCGTTATCACCAGCTCCATAGAAGTTGATTCCCTCAAAATACCAGTAATCTCCATCTACAACAACACCTCTGTTTGCGCCATCAAGTGTCTGTGCTGAGAAATCAAACTTAACCTCTGCACCATCAGCTGCTTTTACAACTATATAAGCGCCGCTTTTTCCATTCATGGCATTATTAATAACTATCGTATCTGTAAACTTGTAAGTTCCAGCCTTAACTATGATAACATCTCCTGCCTTAGCACTGCTTATAGCTGTAAGAATATCAGATGCTGACGAAACATACTTTGCATTCTTAAAATCTGAATCCTTCTTTGTACTTAAATCTGTATATGCACCTGAATATGAGAGACTTGTCTTATCATAACTGTTTTTAGTATCTGAACCTGCACCTGTAGTTTCCTTCTCAGTTACCTTTGTTGCTTCTGTAGCTTTAGATGTAGTAGCCTTCTCTGTAGTCTTAGTTTCTTTTTCTGTTGCCTTAGATGTAGTAGCCTTTTCTGTAGTCTTAGTTTCCTCTTCTGTTGCCTTTGTTGTTTCATCTGTAGAAGGCTCTGGAGTTACTATGTTGGCATTAGTTCCACCAACAGCCACAAGCTCTGTGTTTTTATAATTCGTAACAGCTGCTTTTAAATCCTTATCTACAACATAAGCTGTGTCGTCTTCATCACTGAACTTCCAGTCAATAACACCACCGCCAAGGCTTCCTGCTCCCTTAGAAGATGTAACAAGTGCTGGAACATCCTTTGCTGCTACAAGGCTTCCTGCCTTTACTCCAAGATCCTTAGTTGTATCAAAGTTATCGTATGTTGTGCCACCAGCTACTGTCTTGTATGATGATGGTACCTTTTCACCTGCAGAAGCAGCCAGATATGCATCGAATGTTGCTGCATTGGCAGCTTCACCTGTAACTGATGCCGCATTAGCATATATGATACCTGTTGCTCCAACTATTTCGTTGCCATAAGCTTTTATGATGCCGCCGTTCTCACCTGAGAATGTGCCTTCGCCTAAAGCATCAGAACCCTGATTAGATGAAAGCATAGGATACTTGCAGTTTCTGAAGTAGTTGTTCTCTACATATACAGAAGAACCCATAGTTGAACCTACACCATACTTTGCGTTACCATCATAATAATTGTTATACATATGTACTGACATAGTTCTTACTCTGGCATGTCTTGAGTCTGAATGATCAAACCAGTTATGATGATAAGTAATGTAGTTAGGACCACTCTCGCTCTTCATACCACACAATGAACATTTACCTGAATCATAGAAATGTACATATGAAACTGTTATATACTGTGAATCACCCTTTATATCTATAGATCCATCACCTTTAGCCTGGTCAGCATCCCCACCAACCTTGCCATAGTAAAGGTCTACGTTATGTATCCATACGTTGCAGTTAGCTGTATCTAGTGAAATACCATCATCCATAAAGTTAAGTATTGAGAGGTTTCTCATTTCTACATTACCTGCATTTCTTAAAAGAAAACCGAAGCCGCTTATGCTTGCGTCCTCGCCAACTCCTTCAAAAGTCATGTTAATATTAGAATAAGCACTTGCTCCTTTTATCTGCACACCCTCAGATGAGCTTGAAAACTTATCCATACCTGAATCTGTAAGACATCCTATTACTCTTACATCAAGTGCCCTTGTTTCTACACCCTTACTGGCACTCTTTGTATATGCATCAATAATTGTCTGGAGTCCTGTGTACTCCTTCTCGCCCTTTCCTTCCATAATGCCTGCTTTTACAGTTTTAGCATTATCATTAGTTACATAAAGAACGATTGAATCACTCTTAAGTGTTCCATCTTCGTTATATGCTCCTGAACCTGTCTTGTATCTTGATTCAGAAGAAAATGCAAAGCCTGATCTGTCATATGAGCTTACCTTAAGAACATCTGTAACCTTAGCCTTAGCTGTTACTTCTTTTCCATTCTTTACTGGTACTACCCTGATAACATAGTCTCCTGCCGAAAGACCCATGGCATCTACCCTGTAGTAACTCTTGTACCTTCTTATAAGTTCATTGTCGATTCTTGCATATGCTGAATCTGACTGTGAAGCCTTTTTGATATATGCTGTATATCCATCGGCTTCCTTGTCAATAGACCACTCAGCGTAAGCTGATTCAAGCCAGCCCTGCGCTGTTCCATTGAACTGTACTGTTCCAACCTCTGCCTTTGCGGTAGATATTGTAGTTGGAATAATGACACTTACAACCATCAATGCTGCAAGTATCCATGCCCATCCTTTGCGGGCCCCCTTGCTAAAGTTAGCTTTCATGTTTTACCTCCTCATGCACATGTTTGTGCAATATGCTTTAACATATGATGTCTTACTTGCTAATCTTAGCAATATCACATAAAAAAGTACATAGGATAACATAGTAAATTAGTACCATTTATTAAAATTATGTTTCATATTTATTAAAAGTTTGTTTCCATATAAATATATTCTATATTGTTGTTTAGCACGCATTCTTAACGTACGGACGACAGCATATATGAAAAAAGCAGGTGTGCATACATCAACGATGCCAGAAGCTTAAATTTACGCGAGCAACGAGCCAAAGTCATATTCCTGATATGACCTTGGCGACTGCCGCGATAGCCATAATAAACACGCTTTGCGAGTTTATTATGGCTGGATATTTCTAAGACTTTTCATATATGTAATGGTAGTTTCCGCTACCGTTCGATACGGGACATCCGTGTCCCATATCTCAC
>OGIR01000496.1_pt1 | contig 32080 bp, 30 predicted proteins | sample 1571831 | NCBI WGS metagenome assembly OGIR01 (sample SAMEA2582124, study PRJEB24529) | metagenome | biome: Human gut stool | place: China | collected 2011 | reverse complement strand
AAATATGTTATATTAAATTGTTGGGATAGATTACCACAAAAATCGAGCCGTGTCAACAAAAACTTTTGAGAATACGCCGATTTCGGCAGCTTGCAAGAAAACACAAGGGGAACTTTGGTAAAAAGAGAGAGCTTGACGGCTCGTTCTGTTTGCAATGGAATGCCAACCCGGAACTTTTGCGAGCAAAAAAACAACCGTCCGCTTCAAGTTGAGCTAGAAAACGGACGATCATTCTTGCAAAGCGATATTCCAATTTGGGAGGCGTTTTGAGAGGTTTCATAGTGCTAGCTTGCATTGTGCGGTATTGCCCTATGAATTTTTTGAATACCTTTGCGGCAAAGCACCCCGCCGCTGCCAAGTGGGTGCGTGAGGGCGGACTGCTTGTCATCGTGTCCAATCTCATCACCGTGTTCAAATATCTGCTGCTGCAGTTTCTGCCCAAGGCATTCGCAAGCCTGCCGGTGGTGGATTTCGGCTGGCCGGGCATTGACATCACCCTCTTCGGCGAGACCTTCAAGTGGAACATTCTGGGCTACGATGCCGCTCACGGAGGTCTGCCCTACTTCTGTGCTTACATGATCGCCATGGTCATCGGTGAGTGCATCAACTTCCCTATCCAGCGCAATTTCGTGTTCCGCAGCAAAGGCAACATTGCAAATCAGGTGGGCTGGTATCTGCTGGCGTTCTGCATCATTACCTGCATCGTCAACTCCATCAACTGCATCTGGGTGGCGGTGGCTGGGCTGCTGGTGCCAGACTTCATCTACAACATTGGCACCACCGTGCTCAACAGCGGCATCTCCATGGTCATCTTCTTCTTTGTGAATAAGGTCATCTTCCCGGAAGGCGAGCAGGCAAAACAAAGCTCGACAGGAGCACGGGTGGTTTTTCCGGTATTCGCCCGGCGCAAGGTGCACATGGGCTCTGAACAACCCGGAAAAGCGGCTGGGAGGAGAAAATCCAAAACAAGAGCGGATGGGCTTATCGGAAGAGCGGAGAAGGTGTTTTGATTCCTCCGCTTTTCCGGCTTTGCATAAAAATCGAGCTCTGTTTTAAGGGGCTGATTTTGGCGCTGCACCCGGGACCGTTTGTCAAACTGCTTGCGGCAGAGCAGGTGCGGAAAACCACAAAGCAGGGAGGATTTTCCGCAGAAAAGGAGGAAAAAACCGCATGAGACGGATAGTTAGTATGGACTAATGTGCAATAAGCACAAAAGTAATCCGTAAACATTGGAAGATAATGTGGTTAAAGTTGATGTTAAGGTATTGACAATCTCCTTTGGACGGCGGTATAATGCAGGTACAACAATTGATTAACGCTATTAATCAATTGAAGGGATTTGACCGGACGAAAAATCAAGAACCAAAAAAGAAACGTACCGACGATGAAAATAAAAAATCAATTGCGGGACGCAATTAATCAACACTTTTAATCAAAGAAGGAGAAACGACTATGAAGTACTTTCTGGACAGCGCAAAACTCGACGAGATCAAGCTTGCTTACAACACCTTCGGTATTGACGGCGTTACCACCAATCCCCGCCACATCATGCTGAGCGGCAAGCCTTTCCTGACTGCCATCACCGACATTGCCAACTGGATCAAAGAAGAGGGTCTGGAAGGCTACGATAAATTCCCGGTCTCTGTGGAGATCAACCCCCATCTGGATGACACCGAGGAGATGATCGCTGCTGCCAGAAAGGTTTCTGCCATCTGCAGCAACTTTGTCATCAAGATCCCCTGCACCGAGGCTGGCGTGGCTGCGGCCCGCCGTCTGGAGAAGGAAGGCATCCGCACCAATGTGACGCTGGTGTTCAGCCCGGCACAGGCCATCTGGCCCGCCAAGAATGGTTCTCTCTTCGTTTCTCCCTTCCTGGGCTGGAAGGAAGCCAACGGTGAGGACTGCAAGCAGTATATCAAGGACATCGTGGACATCTACAAGAACTACGGTTTCTACGGCAAGACGCAGATTATCTGCGCCGCCATCCGCACACCCAAGCAGATCGTGGACTGCGCTGTGGCAGGTGCCGACATCGTCACCACCGGACTGGCAGTCTATCAGGACGCGATCAAGCACGCTTACACCCGTCAGGGCATTGAGACCTTCATCAATGCGTGGGACAACACCGTGACAGAGTAAGTCCGGGACAAAGGAAATTGCGGAGAGCTAAAGGAGAAAAGGCTATGAAGATCGGTTTTATTGGTTTGGGCATCATGGGCGAGTCCATGTGCGAAAACATTGTCAAGAAGCATGACGACACAGTCTACTGCTTCGATTTCGTCCCCGCAAAGGTGGAGCTGCTGGCTTCCAAGGGAGCGGTGCCCTGCAAGGATTCCGTGGAGCTGGCAACCAAAGCCGATGTCATCATCTCCATGGTCCCCAAGTCCGAGCATTCCATGAGCGTCTACAAGACCATCCTTCCGGTGCTGTGTGCGGGCAAGACCTGCATCGATATGTCCACCATCGACCCCAGTGTTTCGGTAGAGATCAGCAAAATAGTCAAGGCCACAGGTGCTGCCTTTATGGATGCCCCGGTGGTCAAGAGCAAGCCCGCCGCCATTGCCGGCAAGCTGGGCATCTACATGGGCGGCGACGAAGCTACCTGTGAAGCTATGCGCCCCATCCTTGCTTACATGGGCGAGAACATCATCCGCATGGGCGGCAACGGCAAGGGGCTGGTGATGAAAATCTGCCACAATGCGCTGGTCACCCAGATCCAGAACGGTGTCAACGAGACGCTGTCTCTGGCACAGCTCAACGGCATCACGGTGGAGGATTATGCCACAGCCATCTCCTACGGCGGCGGGCAGAACTTCTATCTGGATGGTCAGTGGCAGAAGCTGCGGGATGAGGACTATACCACTGCTTTCTCTCTGGCAAATGCCGCCAAGGACGTGGGTATCTGCATGGAGCTTGCAAAGGAGTGCAGGCTGGAGATGCCCGGCGAGGCCAATGTGAAAAAGGTCTATGACAAGGGCATGGAGGCCGGCATGGGCGGCGACGACTGGCGCTCGACCTTCAAGCTGGTCCGCGGCCACTGAAAAGGGAGAACAGGAATGGAAAACTTGTTGGAGCATCTGAATCAGGTCAATGATGTTCCGGTGTACAGCGTGCTGGACCCGGAGTTTGCCCCCTACGGTCGGGTGGTCACAGGCTATGATCTCAGTGAGATGATCGCCTACATGGAGCAGAACACCTCCATCCCGGAAAACGGCAATGTCTATGTTGCCAGTGTGCCGGAGATGGAAGCTCTGCCCGCAGCCACCGGGCTGCAGAAGAAGTTCTACGGCGATATGCCCATTGAGGTGGGCTACTGCAACGGGCGCAACACTACATGGAACGGCTTTGAGTACCACAAGGGCAGCGAGATCAATGTGGCAGTCACGGACTTCATGCTGATCCTGGGCCATGTGTGGCAGATCGAGAACAATACCTATCGCTTCGAGAACGCCAAGGTGTTCTTTGTGCCGCAGGGCACGGCGGTGGAAATGTACCAGACCACCCTCCACCTGTCTCCCTGCCGGGTCTGCGATGCAGGCTTCAAGGGCATAGTCATCCTGCCCCGAGGCACTAACACACCGCTGGAGGACAAGACCCCGGGCGACGACCCGGAGAGCAGACTGCTGCTCCAGCGCAACAAGTGGGTCATCGCCCACCCGGAGCGGGAGCCGCTCATCAAGCAGGGAGCCTATCCCGGCTTGCTGGGCGAGAACCGGGAACTCCACTATTAAAGAGCCGAATGGCTGAGAAAGGGCAACCATGGAGATCATTTGCAAAGAACGGGTCTTTACCCTGAAAAACGGCAGCGATGTGCTGCTGCATACCGACGCCGATACCCCCATGGTCTATGTCGGTTGCGGCGAGGAGCGGGTGGAGATGTACCGCGGCAACTTCAAGCTGGAGGATCATCTGTTGGAGCGCCGCCCCCTGACGCTGACCGCGACCCGTGCGACACAACAGGGGACAGAGCTGGATCTGGAAGGCCGGCTCAAGCTGCTGGTCACCGAAAAAAACGGCGCAGTCACCCTAACCGTGACTGAGAAGGCGGAGGAGATCAACCGCTTCTGGCTTCGGGTGGAAGCGGCCGAGGACGAGCATGTCTACGGCTGCGGCGAGCAGATGAGTTACTTCGATCTGCGGGGCCGTCATTTCCCCCTGTGGTCCAGCGAGCCGGGCGTCGGGCGCGACAAGACTACCTATGTGACATGGCGCAGCAACGTGGAAAACGGCGGCGCGGGCGGTGACTATTACAACACCAACTACCCGGAGCCTACCTACGTTTCCAGCCGTCACTACTACCTCCACATGGATACCACCGCTTACGGCGATTTCGATTTTCGCAATCTCCACTACCACGAGCTGCAGTGCTGGAATGTGCCGGGCTTTATCCGCATCGAGGCAGCGCCCACCTTTGTGGAGCTGCTGGAAAAGCTCACTGCTTTTCTTGGACGTCAGCCGGAGCTGCCGGAGTGGGTCTATAACGGCCTGATCATTGGTGCGCAGGGCGGCAGCCAGCGCAGCTTTGACATCGTGGACAGAAGCTTGGAAAAAGGCATCAAGGTCTCCGGCCTGTGGTGTCAGGACTGGTGCGGCAAGCGGGTGACCAGCTTTGGCAAGCGCCTCCAGTGGGATTGGCATTACCACAAGGAGATGTACCCCGATCTGCCCCGGCACATTGAAGAGCTCCACGCCCGGGGCATCCGGTTCCTTGGCTACATCAACCCGTACCTCGTCAAGGACGGAGAACTTTATGCCGAGGGCAAAAAACGGGGCGTCTTTGCCAAAAAGGCCGACGGGTCCGATTATCTGGTAGACTTTGGCGAGTTCTATTGCGGCGTGGTGGATTTCACCAACCCGGAGGCCTACCGCTGGTTCAAGGACGAGGTCATCAAAAAGTATACGCTGGACATTGGCATCGACGGCTGGATGGCGGACTTTGGCGAGTATCTCCCTACCGACGATCTGGTGCTTTCCAACGGGGTCAGCCCCATGATCGAGCACAACCACTGGCCGGCGCTCTGGGCAAAATGCAACTACGATGCCGTTACCGAAAGCGGCAAGCTGGGGCAGGTAGTCTACTTTATGCGTGCCGGCGGCACCGGCAGCCAGAAGTACTGCACGCTGCTGTGGGCCGGTGACCAGAGCGTGGATTTCAGCCGCCACGATGGTCTGTGCACCGTCATCTGCGCGGCCCTCAGCTCCGGCATGGTCGGCTGCGGACTGAACCACTGCGACATCGGCGGCTACACCTCTCTGTTCGACAACTGCCGCACCAAGGAGGTATTCCTCCGCTGGGCAGAGATGGCGGCCTTCATGCCGGTGATGCGCACCCACGAGGGCAACCGCCCGGACACCAACTTCCAGTATTACGATGATGAAGATTGCATGACGCAGCTGGCGCGGCTGGTGGATATCTATACCATGCTGGCACCTTACACCAAAACGCTGGTGGCTGAAAACGCCGCCAAGGGCACCCCGGTCATGCGCCCCCTCTTCCTTCATTACGAAGATGACCCCCGCAGCTATACCGAGCAGTTCGAATACCTCTACGGTTCGGACCTGCTGGTGGCTCCGGTGTGGCACAGCGGAGCGACCGAGTGGGAGGTCTACCTGCCCGGTGACGCGTGGGTCCACCTGTGGACCGGCAAGGTCTACGGTAAGGGCACCCACACCGTTCCCGCAGAGATGGGCGACATCCCGGTATTCTGCCGCAAGGGCTCCCAGTGGACGGAGCTGTTTGACAGCATCCGGGAAAAATACGGGAAGTAAACTATGGAAAATCAGATCCTGTTTTACATCGTTATCCTGTTGACCAATATCATCCACGGCATCACAGGCTTTGCAGGCACCATTCTGGCAATGCCTCCCAGCCTGATGCTGGTGGGCTACGACATCGCAAAGCCCATCCTGAACGTGCTGGCGATCTTCTCCGGGGTGTACGTCTTTGTGGGAAACTACAAAAGCATCAACTGGAAAGAGCTTGCCCGGATAGTTGTGGTGATGGCACTGGGCATCGTTGGTGCCGTGTATATCAAGGGACTGTTCATAGGCAAGGAGCATCTGCTCTACAAACTGCTGGGGCTGCTGGTCATCGGGCTTTCAGTGCAGGGACTTTACAAGCTCGTGCACAAGCCGGAGCCGGATACAAAAAAGCCTGCAGAGAGGCAGACCGCCGCGCGCAATGCAGGAACCTGCGCACTGCTGGTGCTGGCAGGCATCATTCATGGATTGTTTGTCAGCGGCGGCCCGCTACTGACGGGGTATATGACCAAGAGGATCCAGGACAAGACCGTTTTCCGTGCGACCATTTCCACGGTATGGATCTTTTTGAACACCCTTGTTTTTTTGGAAGATGTGCAGGCGGGGCTGTGGGTGCCCTCTACTGTAAAGATGCTTGGCATCTCGGTGCCGTTTCTGCTGGCGGGGATGTTCATCGGCAGCAAGCTGGTGACCCGTATGAGCCAGCTGGTCTTTATGAAACTGACCTATGTTCTACTGTTTATTTCGGGGCTTTCGCTTCTGGTGAAATAACCCCCGCAAAGATCGCAACCTGAATGTACGCAAGACACGAAAAAGTAAAAATTTGAAGGAGAACACTACTATGAAACGTCGCGAATTTCTGTCCATGAGCGCTGTTCTGGCTGCCGCCGGGCTGTTTGCAGGCTGTGCCGCTTCCAATGCAGGCAGCACTGCTTCTTCCACCGCAGGCTCTGCTGCATCGGAGCAGCCCAGCAACGGCGGCGAAACCATCAAGATCATCTGTCCCTACGGTGTCGGCGGCACGGCAGACATCGTGGCGCGCAAGTACGGTCAGGTGGCAAACCAGCTCCAGAAGAAGTACAACTTCATCGTGGAGAACATGACTGGCGGTGATGGCTTTGCCGCGGCAACCTACTTTGCAGACAACGATACCTCTGTTACCAAAGAGCTGCTGGTCTTTGGCTATGGCGTGTGCTACCGCCACGATCTGGGCAAGGAGTTCGGTACCGAAGAAGTGGACTTTGACCGCAATGAGATGTATCCCATCGGCACCATTGACGACCGTACCTGGATCATCTACACCACGCCGGATCAGTCTCTGGCTTCCATTCTGGAAAAGGCCAAGAACGGCGGCATCAAGATGTCCGGCGGCAACCCCCTGTCCGACTGCCACCTGTCCTGGGGTTCTCTGATCGCCATGGAGGGCGGCAAGGTGTCCGTCGTTCCGTATGACGGCGGTGCAAACCAGAAGAAGGGTCTGACCGATGGCGAGGTCGATGTCTTTGTGGGCACCACGCAGGCCGCCAAGGACGAGGTCGAGGCCGGCACCCTGATCCCCATTCTGGCAATGAATGACCGTCCCTTTGAGGGCTTCGTCACGCCGAACGGTGCCATCACCGTTCCTACCTGCGCCGGTGAGTCCAAAGCTCCCGAGCTGAACGCCGCCAACGATTACGCAAGCTGCATCCTGCCTGCAGGCGGCGTGTTGGCGGTGCATAAGGGCACCGATCAGGCATTCATTGATGAGATGGTGGAGATCACAAAGGACGTCTGGAATGAGCCGGACTACAACGAGTGGATCGCTTCCATCCTTCTGAACCGCTTTGAGCTCTACGGCGATGAGGCCGAGGCATTCATCAATGAGGCCTGCGAGAAAGCCATCAACGCTTACAAGAACCTGAGCGGTCAGGCCTGAGCGCTGAACTCATCCAGAAACAAGTGCCGGACCGGTCACGTTTCGCATGGATCTTGTGCAGACGGGCTGCCGATGCAGCCCGTCTGCATTTTTTGTCAGAAAAAATAAAAGCAGGATTCCCCAAATGGGGGGAGCCTGCACTGGTTTGCCGTATGAAAGGAGAATGGATTTCGATGAAGAAATTCAAAATCAAGACCAATCTGGTCTCGGGCATCATCATGGGTGTGATCGCATTGATCCTGATCCTGTGCATTCCCAGCCAGATCCGCGTACCGGCCTATGATTCCGGTGCACCCAGTCCCCGCATCATCCCTGGAATCTGTCTGGCCATCATGCTGGTGTCGTCCATTGCCCTGCTCATCCAGAGCCTTGTCCTCAAGCAGGAAAAGGTGGTGGAGTTCGACTGGGAGAAGGAAAAGCCCGCCATCCTGCTCATTGTGGGAATGTGCGTCTATATCGGTCTGATGCTCAGCATCGGCTATGTGCTGGCTTCCATCATTGTCTTTCCGCTGGTACTGTTCTATGTGGGCGAACGCAAGCCCGGTCCCTACATCGTGGTCCTGATCTCGGCGTTCGTCATCTTCCTGCTTTTCAAGAACGTCTTTAACATTTCGCTGCCCGCTCTGGGCCTGCTGGGAGGGATCATCTGATGTCGGATTTTGCAATGATTTCGCAGGCTGTTCCGCAGGTGTTCACCCTGTACAACATGCTGCTCATCTTCGGCGGTCTGATCCTTGGAATGGTCATCGGCTGCGTCCCCGGTCTGAGTGTGACGCTGGGCATCATCCTGATGCTGCCCCTGACCTATACCTTCAGTGACCCGGACTCTGCCATTATCCTGCTGCTGGCGGTCTACGTCGGCGGCATGTACGGCGGCTCCATTTCCGCCATCACCCTCAACACCCCGGGCACCAACTCCGCCATTGCGACCACCTTCGACGGCTACCCGCTGGCAAAGAAGGGCAAGGTCAAGAAAGCGCTGGATACCTCCCTGTTCGCTTCGGTGTTCGGCGGCCTGTTCTCGGCGGTTCTGCTGATGCTCTGCGCCTCCCTCATCACCAAGCTGGTGGCAAACTTCACCTCGGTGGAGTACTTCTCACTGGGCATCATGGGCATCAGCCTCATCGCCGGTGTCTCCGGCAGCAGCCTGCCCAAGAGCCTCATCTCCGGCATGATCGGTCTGCTGATGGCCTGCGTCGGTATGGATGCCGTCACGGGTGTCACCCGCTTCTCCTTTGGCTCCGCCACCCTGAAATACGGCATTGATATGCTGCCCGCCATGATCGCCCTCATTGCGCTGACGCAGGTGGTGCAGAAGCTCCGGGACTTTAAGGTGGCCCGCGGCAAGCTGGACGATGCCCGCAAGATCGACAAGCAGGGCATCACCAAGAAAGAGATGATCAGCATCCTGCCCGCCTGTCTCCGCTCCTCTGCCATCGCCAGCATTCTGGGCGCCATGCCCGGTGTCGGCGGCGGCGTGGCCCAGTTCCTGTGCTACAACGAGGTCCGCCGCACGTCCAAGCACCCCGAAGAGTTCGGCAAGGGTTGTCTGGAGGGCATTGCCGCGGCAGAGTCCTCCAACAATGCGGTGGTCGGCTCTGCCATGATCCCCCTGCTGACGCTGGGCATCCCCGGTGACGGCGTCACCGCTCTGCTGCTGGGCGCGTTCGTGCTCCACGGCATCCAGCCCGGCCCCACCATGTTCACCAAGCAGGGTGTGATGGCCTACACCATTATCGTCGGCTGTCTGGTCGCCAATGTGCTGCTGGCTCCTCTGGGTCTGGGCACGACCCGCATTGTGGCAAAGATCGTGCAGGTGCGCTATACCTACCTGGCACCCGTCATCATCATGTTCTGCTTTGCAGGTGCCTTTGCCGCCACCGGCAACACCAAGGAGCTGATCCTCTGCGCCGGCATCCTGATCTTCAGCTACATCCTCACCGTTCTGGATATCGACAACACCCCGCTGATGCTGGGCATGATTTTGGAGGACATCATGGAGCAGAACTTCGTTACTGCTTCCATGAGCTACGACCGCAATTACAGCATCTTCCTCACCCGCCCCATTTCTGCAGTCATCCTGATCATCACCATCGTGCTGCTGGTCTCCATGATCCGTGTCAACCGCCGTGTGGCAAAGCTGAACGAGGAGCAGGAGGCGCAGATGGCCTCTGAGCACGCAAAGATGGAGAATGCATAAGCGGTGGGAGCCGAATGTCAAAAAGAGAGTCATCAAAAGGAGTAATATATTATGGGATTTCAAGTAGCGTATGTGCCCATTGGTGTTGGCACCTTCCACCTGGAAAGCGCACAGGATCAGTTTGAAAAATCGGTCTCCATGCTCAGGGGCCTGACGGCGGACTGCGCGGTGCCTGAGAAGATGCTGCTGACCATCAACGATCTGGACGCGTATCTGGATACCATTTCCCCCGACCTCATCGTGTTGCAGAACATCACCTTTGCCAATGCCGCCTACGCCAGCGAGGTGCTCAAGCGGTTTGACTGCCCTATCGTCCTATGGACGCTGCGGGAGCCGGTCATCGACGGCACCCGCCTGCGCCTCAACAGCCTGACGGGCGCATACTCTGCCGGCAATGCCATCACAGCGTTCCGCGGCGAGGGCAGGTTTGAGTATATCTTCGGTGCGCCCACCGAGGAGGAAGTGAAAGCGGAGATCGGTGCTGCCATCCGTGCAGCCAAGGTCAAATACGACCTGCGCCGCCTGAAGATGATCTCCATCGGACACACCCCGCAGGGCTTCGGATTTGGCCGTGCGCTGGACGCCGAGATGATGAGCACCTTCGGCACCACGCTGGATTCCATTGAGGCCCGGGAGCTTATCAACAAGGCCAAGGGCTACACCGAGGAGGAACTGGCAGACGAGCTGACCGAGGCCCGCAGGACCATCGTGGGGCTGGACACCATCCCCGAAAAGAACGTCGTCAACTTTGCCCGCCTGTACAAGGCCTATAAGAGCTATGTGGGCGAGAATCGGATCGGCGCTCTGTGCTCCCGCTGCTGGCCGGATTTCTTCACCGAGTTCGGCACCCCGGTGTGCAGCGTGCTCTCGCTGCTCAACGCCAACGGTGTTTCTGCCAGCTGCGAGTCGGACGCTTACGGTGCACTCTCCATGTTCATTGGCAGCGATCTGACCGGCCGTTCCTGCTTCTTTGGCGATCCCGTCTCGATGAACGAGCAGGAGAGCACCATCACCTTCTGGCACTGCGGCATGGCTGCCTGTGATCTGGCCCGCAAGGACACCGGTGCGCAGGTGGGCGTCCACCCCAACCGCAAGATCGGCCCGGTCATGGACTTTGGCTGCGAGGCCTGCGAGTGCGTCACCCTCTTCCGGGTGGGCCGCAAGCCCGACGGCAGCTTCCGCTTCTTCGTTGCAGAGGGCGCTGCACTGGACAAGCCCAAGCAGTTCAACGGCACCTCGGTGGTCGTCAAGACCGCAGCCAGCGCCAAAGAGGTGGTCTACGGCACCGTCAAGGGCGGCTGGGAGCCCCACTTTGTAGTGGTGTACGGACAGGTCGCCAACGAGCTGGAAAAACTGGGCAATATGCTGGGCGTCGAGGTCTGCAAGTTCTGAAAATAATTTCCAAAAATAAAGATCGAAAACCGTAAAAACAGAGAAAACGCCTGATGTTCTTGCGAATGCGGTCAGGCGGCGCTATACTGAACATGACGGTCAAAGATTGGAAAAATTCCGAAGAAAGGGGGGGACGGGATGGCATACAATGGGCTCAATCTGGAGAATGTCAAAAACCAGAACCGCAGCTCCATCCTGAAGCTGCTGAACGACCACGGTCCCATGTCCCGCAAGGACATCTCGGCCCGGCTGGGTCTGACCCCTGCCAGTGTGACCACGCTGTGCGCAGAACTGCTGGCGCAGAACATTCTGGTCGAGCTGGGCGAGGTGCAGCAGGGCAATCGGGCCGGACGGCGGAAGATCCTGCTGGGGATCAACTACACCTACCGCTATGTCCTTTCCATCAGCATCGAGATGCCGTCCACCTGCATCACCCTGTGTGACCTGCGGGGCGAGCACTGCAGCACCCGGCGCATCCCCACCGACATTGCTGCGCCGCCGGAACTGTTCCTGAAGCAGGTGGCAAACGTGGGGAAGGCGCTGCTCTGGGAAAACAGCATCGGGCGCGAACAGCTGCTGGGGGCGGGGGTCTCCGTCCCCGGTCCGGTGGACCGGGAAAAAGGGGTCAGCACCCACGCCTACCGCATCTGGAACCAGTCGGTGCAGGTGGCGTCCCTGCTGGCGCAGGCGCTGGAGTGCACGATCCTGTTGGAAAACAACGTCAAGGCATTTGCCCGTGCAGAACTGACCTACGGCTTGGGGCGGACGCAGGAGAACCTGCTGCTGCTGAAGTGGGGTCCAGGCGTTGGCTCTGCGATCATTGCACAGGGGCACATCTATGACAGCGGAAAGTACCGGTCAGCAGAGATCGGACATGTGCGGGTGGAAAAGAACGGCAGGCTCTGCCGCTGCGGGCGGTACGGCTGTCTGGAGACCCGGGTGGCCAGCCACCCCATTGCCCGGCATCTGCGGCAGGTCTGCAGCCCGGAAAAGACCCCGCTGCTGTGGGCTGCGGTGGATGGACACCCCGAAAAGATCACAGTGCACGATCTGGAGGCACTTGCTGCGCTGGACGAGCCCGCCATGTGGGAGGCGCTGGATGCAGACATCGAACTGCTGGCAGACGTGGTGGGCGGGATGCTCACCATGCTGACGCCGGATCACCTGATCCTGTACGGCGATATGTTCAAGCTGCCGCATTTCCGGGAGAAATTCCTCGCCGCCTGCAAGCGGTACGACCCCGCCTACGATGAGGACTATGTCCGCATCTCGGAGCTGGACCAGAGGATCGCCTACATCGGTCCGCTGGCGGTGGTGACCAACGAGCTGTTCTATCAGGGATAAAACACAGACCGAAAAAAAGCGTGCTGTGGAGCAGGAGAGCGCAAGGGCTTTGCAAAGCTCTGGGCGGTGCCTGCCCCACAGTTTTTGTATTACCGAAAAAGGAGGATGTCCCATGTCATACATCATGGCGCTGGATGCCGGGACCACATCGAACCGCTGCATCCTTTTCAACGAAAAAGGGGAAATGTGCAGTGTGGCGCAGAAGGGGTTTGCCCAGTATTTCCCCAAACCCGGCTGGGTGGAGCACGATGCCAACGAGATCTGGACCACCCAGCTGGGCGTGGCGCTCTCCGCCATGAATCAGGTGGGCGCCAGCGCAGCGGATATCGCGGCGATCGGCATCACCAACCAGCGCGAGACCACCATCGTGTGGGACCGGGACACGGGAGAACCCGTTTACCATGCCATCGTCTGGCAGTGCCGCCGCACCAGCGCCTACTGCGATGAGCTGAAGGCCCGTGGGCTGACCGAGAAATTCCGGGAAAAGACGGGTCTGGTCATCGACGCCTATTTCTCTGCCACCAAGCTGAAATGGATCCTGGACAATGTGCCCGGCGCCCGGCAGAAGGCGGAGGCAGGGCAGCTGCTGTTCGGCACGGTGGAGACGTGGCTCATCTGGAAGTTGACCTGCGGCAAGATCCATGTGACGGATTACTCCAACGCCAGCCGCACTATGATGTTCAACATCCACACCCTCCAATGGGACGAGGAGATCCTGACAGAGCTGGACATTCCCCGGTGTATGCTGCCGGAGCCACGGCCCTCCAGCTGCTTTTATGAGTGGGCCGACCCCATGCATTTCGGAGACGGCATCCGCATCGCCGGGGCGGCGGGAGATCAGCAGGCGGCACTGTTTGGGCAGACCTGCTTTACCCCCGGGGAAGCCAAGAACACCTTTGGTACCGGCGGCTTTATGCTGATGAACACCGGAGAGACCCCGGTGTTCTCCCGGAACGGGCTGGTCACCACCATCGCATGGGGCATCGACGGCAAGGTGAACTATGCGCTGGAGGGCTCCATCTTTGTGGCGGGGGCTGCTATCCAGTGGCTGCGGGACGAACTGAAGCTGCTGGAGGAAGCCCGGGACTCGGAATATATGGCCGGCAAGGTCAAGGACACCAACGGCTGCTATGTGGTGCCGGCCTTTACCGGGCTGGGTGCTCCCCACTGGGATCAGTACGCCCGGGGCACTATCGTTGGATTGACCCGGGGATGCAACAAGTACCACATCATCCGGGCAACGCTGGACAGCCTGTGCTATCAGGTCAACGATGTGCTTCACGCCATGGAGGCGGACTCCGGCATTGGCATGAAGGCACTGAAGGTGGATGGCGGGGCTTCCGCCAACAACTACCTGATGCAGACCATGGCAGATGTCAGCGACGTGCCGGTGCAGCGGCCAGCCTGCGTGGAGACCACGGCGCTGGGTGCCGCTTATCTGGCGGGTCTGGCAGTAGGGTACTGGAACTCCGCCGAAGATGTCCGGCAGAACTGGTCGGTGGACCGGACCTTTGTGCCGCAGACCTCCCCGGAGGAACGGAAAAAGCGGGTCCGCGGCTGGAACAGGGCGGTCCGCTGCGCCTACAACTGGGCCAGAGAAGAAGAGGATGAATGAACCATGAACCGTGCACAGGACGGAGGCCTTCGCTTTTTCTCCGAGCTGTCGGAGCATCAGATTTCGGCCGATGAGTTTTTCAATGTTGTCCTGCTGGACTCGCTGGCCCGCAATTTCGGGCTGAAGAACGTGCTCATCTCGTATTTTGACCCGCAGGGCAGATTCCTCTCGTGGACCCACCGCAACGGCGTGCTGGCGGATCACGAGGGACACCCGTATCGCAGCTGCCTGCCCGAGGATGTGGTGCGTCAGACCCTGTATCGGGAGGCGGTGCAGGACAACCTGACCTACTACAATGTGACCCCCCGACTGTACCATTCCACCCGGCTGATCCCGCCGCAGGATTACGCCCGAAGCCGCTATGTGCAGTTCATTCAGGAACAGTTCGGAGCGTATTACAGCGTGACCATGGCCTTTGGTATCAATGCCTACATTCAGGTGGCGTTTTTTAAAAGCTGCGCCGAGGGGGATTTTACCCCCGAGGAGCTTTTGCAGCTGGAGCAGATCTACGTTTACATCGCCAACGATTACAAGAACTTCAAAAAATACGAGCAGGCCCGGATCATCACCAACATCCAGAGCGAGATCATCCTCTCCGGGGAGAAAGCCTACCTCGTCACCGACGATTTCATGCACATCATGAGCTGCAACCACGCGGCAAAGGTCTGTCTGGACGATATCCTTGGCGCCGCCGCCGAGGGGCTGGACGGCAGCAGACCCTGCAGCTGGCTGCCGTTTTTGCTGGGCAGCGAGCGGGACCACGCCGAAAACAGGGTGCAGACCCGGGTCATCCGGGACTATATCTTTAAGATCTACACCTACGATCAGCGCTATTCCAACGGCATCGTGGACCGCTACCACTGGATCACCATTTCCCGGGTGGAGTCGTCGGCGGCGAACGACCGGAGCGGAGAAGCTCTGCCTGCAGGCACAGGTCAGCCGCTGACCAAAGCGGAGCTGCGGGTGGCACGGCTGCTGGCAAAGGGGCTGACCTATCAGGCCGTAGCCGACCAGCTGGTGGTAAGCTACCATACAGTCAAGAAGCATGTGCAGAATATCTACCAGAAATGCGGGGTCAATTCCCGGTTCCAGCTTTACCGCTGGATGGAGCGGAACGACCCCCAAAAATGACCCAGCGCATCCAGAATGGCACCCTGTGGGAAAAAGCCGGACAGAATGTCGGAAATGACGATCCTGTCCGGCTTTTTTCTGTGGATCCACAGGCCCAAAATAGGGAGAGTTCCCTATTCAAAATCGACCGGTCGTCCACTGTTTCTCCCCGGCGGCATCTGGTAGAATCGAAGCAGAAACAAATGCAGAAACAAACGCAGAAAAAAGGAGGCGTCCGCTGTGGATCAGACCGGCATCGTGTTCAATGTCCAGCGCTTCACCATCCACGACGGCCCCGGGGTGCGGACAGAGTTTTTTCTGAAGGGATGCCCCCTGCGGTGCCAGTGGTGCTCCAACCCCGAAAGCTGGGCGCTGCAGCCGCAGGTGGGGGTCTATCGGACCAAGTGCATCGGGCGCAGGGCCTGCGGTGCCTGCGATGACAGCTGCCCGCAGGGCGAGATCTTCCGGTTCACCGCAGGCAGGCTGGCAGGCATCGACCGGACAAAGTGCAGCGACTGTCTGGTCTGCGCGGAGGAATGCCCCTCCGATGCCATCAAGCAGTGGGGCAGACCGATGAAGGTGGAGGAGTGCATGGAGATCGTCCGGCGGGACAGGGGCTATTACGAGCGCTCGGGCGGGGGAGTCACCGTCTCGGGCGGCGACCCGCTGGTGCAGAGCGATTTTGTGGCAGCCCTGTTCCGGGCCTGCCGGCAGGAGGGGTTCCATACCTGCTGCGAGTCCACCTTCCATGCCGGATGGGATGCGGTGGAAAAAATCCTTCCCTGCACCGACCTCATCATCTCTGACCTCAAACTGATGGACCCGGAGCTTCACCGGCAGTACACCGGGGTGAGCAACGAGCGCATCCTGCAAAACCTGCGCCGTCTGGCGCAGGAGGGCCGGGAAATGATCCTTCGCATCCCGGTCATCCCGGGCGTTAACGATGGGCGGCAGAACATCGAAGCCAGCGCGGATTTCATCCTCAAACAGCTGGGCGGGCAGGTGCGGACCCTGCAGCTGCTGAGCTTTATACGGCTGGGCGAGGAAAAATACCGGTCGCTGGGCATCCCGTATCAGATGGAGTCCGTGCGCCTGCAGCGCCGGGCTTTTCAGCGGCGGGTCGAGGAGATCGCAAAGTATTTCAACAGCCGGGGCATCCACTGTCTGGTGGGTACCCGGGAAAAAGAAGAGAACCGACCGGAATAAAGCATCACGCCAAGGAGGAAACCGTTATGGCAGCTGTCCACACCAACGCACGCGGCACCGAGCCGTATGATAAAGTTTACTGTCTGGGGTATCAGGTCCATCACGAGGACTGGTCCCCCTATCCCCGCATCAACAAACTGCGCCAGACGTTTCTGGACCGGGGCTATGACGTGGACGTGGAGCGTCTGCGCCTTGTCACCCAGAGCTACCGGCAGCACGAACACCTGCCCGAAAAGCAGAAGGTGGCCTACGCCTTTGAAAATGTGCTGCTGCACTGCGGCATAGAGATCTGCGACGACGACTTGATCGTGGGCGAGATCGCTTCGCCCATCAAATCTGCCCCCATCTACCCGGAGTTCTCGGTCAACTGGATCCTGGACGAAGTGCAGAACCACCCCTTTGAGCAGCGGGAGCATGACCAGTTCACCATCCGCAGCGAACAGGAAAAGCAGGAGATCCTGGAGCTGTGCCGCTGGTGGAAGGGCCGCACGCTGGACGATTACATCAACGTCCGTCTGGACGAGGACCAGCTCAAGGGCTCCGAGGCGGGCAAAAAAATCTACCAGACCAACCTCTACCACTACGCCGGCACCGGTCATCTGGCGGTGGATTACGCCCGCCTGATGCAGCTGGGCTTTGACGGTCTGCTGCAGCGTGCCCGGGAAAAGCTGGCGGCGCTGGACATGCACGACCCCGAGTTCTGCACCAAGCGGGAGTTCTATCAGGCGGTCACCATCATGTACGGCGCTGTAAAAAAGTACATCCTGCGGTATGCGGTTCTGGCAGAGGAAATGGCAGCCCGCGAGCAGGAAGCCGGGCGGAAGGCCGAGCTGGAACAGATCGCCGCCAACTGCCGCGCTGTGGCAGGCGGCACGCCAAAGACCTTCTGGCAGGCGCTGCAGCTGTTCCACTTTGCCACGATGCTCATTTGTGTGGAGTCCAACGGCCACTCCATCTCCTATGGACGGATGGACCAGTGGCTCTACCCCTATTATCAGGCGGACAAGAGCCTTTCCAAGGAGTTCGCGCTGGAACTGCTGGAAGTGGAGTATGTCAAGCTCAACAACCCCACCAAGCTCAAGGACCGGGGCAGCATGGCGCTGCGCAACGGCAGGGGCTTTGGCGGCGAGAGCCTGACCATTGGCGGCGTGAAGCGGGACGGCACCGACGCCACCAACGACCTGACCATGCTGATGCTTGAAGCCTCTGCCCACACCCGGATGATGAACCCGTGGGTCTGTGTGCGGATGCACGAGGGCACCCCGGAGGAGCTCCGCATCAAGGCGGTAGAGTGCATCCGCGCCGGCTACGGCCACCCCAAGCTTTTCAACGACAGCGCTGCGATCAAGGGCATGCTGCGCAAGGGGATGACTCTGGAGGAAGCCCGCGACTACTGCGTGGTGGGCTGTGTGGAGATCAGCCTGCCGGGCCGGGAATACGGCTGGCACGACGCCGCCTATGTCAACACCGCCAAGATGATGGAGATGGTGCTCAACGGAGGCCGCTGCCTTGACTGCGGCCCGCACTGCCCCCGCTGGAGCCGGTGCGGCGCACTGGGTGGACATCTTGGTCCCGATACCGGCAGGCTGGACCGCTATGCCAGCTTTGAGGAGGTCCGGCAGAGCGTGGATGCCCAGTTTGAGTACTGGACCAACCAGATGTGCTCCAGCCTCTGCGTCATCGAGAATGCCCACCGGGCGCTCAAACCGCTGCCCTACGTCTCGGCGCTGTTTGAGGACTGCATGGAGTCCGGTCACGACCTGACCGAGGGCGGTGCCAAGTACAACGGCATCGGCCCTCAGGCCAGCGGCATTGCCACCTGTGCCGACTCGCTGGCTGCCATCCGGCAGCTGGTCTTTGACGAAAAGCGCTGCACAGGCGCCGAACTGCTGGAAGCCGTCAAGCACAACTGGAAGGGCTATGAGAAGCTGTACGCTCTCGTCAACAGCTCCAAAGTCCACCACTACGGCAACGACGATGATTACGCCGATGCGCTGTTCCGGTTCATGTTCGAGACCTACTGCAGGCACATTGCCGGACGCAAAACGCCGCGTGGCGGGATCTTCAGCCCCGGTGTCTACTCGGTCAACGCCAACGTTGCCATGGGCCTGAACACCAACGCATCGGTGGACGGACGCAAGGCGGGGGAGGCCATCTCGGACAACATGGGCCCGGTCCATACGGAGCTTGGCTCCCATGACATCAACGGCCCCACCGCCATCGTCAACTCCCTGACCAAGGTGGACCACAGCCTTGCCACCAACGGTACCCTGATGAACCTCCGCTTCCCGCAGGAGGCGGTGGCGGGCATCGAAGGCCGCGACAATCTGGCAGCCTTTATTGAGGAATACATCCACAAGGGGGCCATGCACGTCCAGTTCAACATTATGAGCGCCGCCACCATGCGGGCTGCCCAGAAAAAGCCGGAGGACTACAAGGACATGCTGGTCCGCGTGGCGGGATACAGCGCCTACTTTGTGGAACTGGGCAAGCCGCTGCAGAAGGATCTGATCCAGAGGACCGAACTCCATTTTTAACGGGTAACGATAGAAAGGAAGCACAGCGATGAAAGACTTCAACTTTAAGATTCCCCAGAACATCCAGTTTGGCATGGGCAGTCTGAAAAAGCTGCCGGAGATCCTGACCGAGAGCCGCTCGGACAAGATCCTGCTGGTGTCGGATCGCGGACTGGAAAAGATCGGCGTCGTCAAAAAGGTGCAGGATATCATTGAGACGGCGGGGCTGCAGTGCACCAGCTATCTGGATGTGGTGCCCAACCCCACCATGGCGGTGGTCAACGAGGCCGCGGACCTGTACCGGAAATGCGGAGCCACCAGCATCGTGGCGCTGGGCGGCGGCAGCTCCATGGACGTGGGCAAGGCTGTGGGCATCCTGGCCAACTATGGCGGCAGGATCACCGACTACGAGGGCAACCACAAGGTGCCCGGCCCCATCGTGCCGATGATCGCCATCCCCACTACGGCAGGCACCGGCAGCGAGGTGACGGCCTCTGCTGTGATCACGGACACCGAGCGCAACTACAAGCTCTCGGTGTTCAGCTACGAGATCCTGCCCAGATACGCCGTGCTGGACCCCGAGCTGATCATGACGGCTCCCGCTTCCATCGCTGCGTCCTGCGGCGTGGACGCCCTCATCCACGCCATGGAGGCCTATGTCTCCCGCAACGCTACCCCCTTCTCCGACGCCATGGCGGAAAAGGCCATGGAGCTCATCGGCGGCAGCCTGCGCCGCTTTGTGGCCAACCGTCAGGACGAGGAAGCCGCCTGCGCCATGATGCTGGGCTCCAACTTTGCAGGCATCGCCTTTGCATGGGCCCGGCTGGGCAATGTCCACGCCATGAGCCACCCGGTCAGCGCGTATTTCAACGTGCCCCACGGGGTGGCAAACTCCATCCTGCTGCCCAACGTGGTGGAGTACAATGCACTGGCGGACCATGGACGCTATGAGGTCATCTACAACTACATCCGGGAAGGCAGCGGCTCCACCGAAAACTTTACCCCGGAGCTGCTGGTGGAGGAGCTGCGCCGCCTGAACCGGCAGCTTGGCATCCCCGCCACCCTGTCGGAGGTGGGTGTCACCGTCGAAAAGATCCCTGCGATGGCAGAGGATGCCATGAAGAGCGGCAACATCCCGGCAAACCCCCGCCAGAGCACAGTCAGGGACATTATCAAGCTGTACGAAAAGACCATGTAAACGGGGGTGTTTTCCATGCAGGCAGTGCTTCGGAATGATTTTTTGACCCTTACGGTGGACACCCATGGAGCCGAGGCGGTCAGTTTGAAAAACGATGCCGGGGAGGAGGTGCTCTGGCAGGCTGACCCGGAGGTCTGGCCCCGTCACGCGCCCATCCTTTTTCCGTGGACAGGGGAACTGCCCGGCAGCTCCTACTCTCACAAAGGCAAGACCTACCATGTGGTCAAGCAGGGCTTTGCCAGGGATGTGGAACACACGCTGGTGCGGGCTGATGAGAACGAGATCGTCTTGGAGCTGCGTTCCAGCCCGGAGCTTAAGGCGACGCAGTTCCCCTTTGATTTTATTCTGCGCAGCACGTTCCGGTTGGAGAACCGGACGGTCTGCCACACTCTGACCGTGGAAAATCCCGGCAGCGAGGAGCTGCGCTTCGGCATCGGCTTTCATCCCGCATTCAACATCCCCTTTGACCGTCACCATACCACAGAGGATTACGAGTTCCGGTTTGACCGGCCGGAAAGCCCGGTCATTCTGGATGCCCGGCCCCATGGGCTGCTCAGCGGAAAGTGCTATTACAAATGGAAAAATGCCGAGAAGATCCAGCTGACCGATGATCTGTTTTCCAACGACAGCTTCTGCATGGCGGGGCTGCGGACCAGAACGTTGGGCATTTATGAAAAAGACAGCGGGCGGCACATCGTCTGCAATGTTGAGGATTTTCCGTACAAGCTGATCTGGAGCGCGCTGGCAAAGCCGGTCCGCTTTGTCTGCATCGAGCCATGGCACTCTCTGCCCAGCGCAGAGACCGACCCGCAGGAGTGGAGCGAGCGCGCCGCCGCCGTCTGTCTTGCACCCGGAAAAAGCTGGTCTACGACCCTTTCCACCACCGTCATGCGGTGAAGACCAGCAGCAGTTTCCAAGCACCTGCCGCACAGCGGGCTGGAAATGCAAAAAGTCCCATGCCGCACCGGAAAGGCGGGCGTGGGACTTTTTGCTTTGGGCGTTGCGGGCCGGGGCGTTTGTTTTGCTTCAGCTTTGGTCAAAAGACCGGTGCACTCCAGAGCCGGGCGCAGGGCTAGGTATAAAAGCACAGCGCAGGCGGTGGAGACCACGCTGTTTACAAAGGTGATTAGCGGAAGGAAAGCAGGTTCATCATAGTAGTATCCTCCAAGACTTGATTTTTGGTGTGCGGTCACTCGAACTAATGCCGTCAAGTCGTTGTCGGATGAAGTGGTTTTCAGTTTGTCTGGGAGTAAGTGCACGATTTCTGCACGGATTTTGCACGGTTTCAAAACGTGCAGAGGGTGCTTTTCGATGCGAAATCCGACAAAGGATGCAGAAACTGCCGGGAGAAAAATCACGTTGCTTTGATTGAAAATGACGATAGCTCGAAACTTCCATAAATTGAGACGAACCGGCGGCTTGCTCTCTTAATCAGTGGGCCCAGGGTTCGAGTCCCTGGAGGTGCACCACAACAACAAAATCCGAACTTTTTTCCGATAGGGGAAGGGTTCGGATTTTTTGTGTTCTTCGGAAAACAAAATGCCGGACATCACCGTTTTTGAGCGGGTGATATCCGGCGTTTATTTTTGGATCGCCCGGTTTTTTTTGACGATTGAAGGATGTGAATGAGCGATCGAGATCCTTCTTCCAAAATTTGATAAATGTTTCTCAATTTTAGTATACAGCTCCTGCCGGTGCATGATATCCTGAAGTCACCGAAAGCACTGATTCAAAAGGAGGCTGCTTATGTTCGACAAGCTGTTCACGCCCATCACCATCAAGGATATGACTCTGCGTAACCGCATCATCATGCCTGCCATGGGCACTCGCTTTACCGAGGATCGTTTTGTAAACGAAAAGCACATTGCATACCATGTCGCCCGTGCACGGGGCGGCAGTGCCCTGAATATCGTGGAGGTCTCCTCCGTCCACGCCCTCAGCGCACCCAAGATGTTCCTTTCCATTGCAGAGGACAAGTACATCCCCAAGCTCAAGGAGCTGACCGATGCCATCCACGCCGAGGGCGGAAAGGCCGGTATCCAGCTGTGGCAGGGCGGTCTGGCTGTGAGCATGGATCAGACGGCCATGATCCTGCTTTCCAGTGATACCGAGCTGGCACCTGGCTTCACCGTTCCCGGTATCAGCAAGGAAATGATCGCAGAAGTGGTAGATTGCTACGGCAAGGCCGCTGCCCGGGCAGTAGCTGCCGGGTTCGACTGCATCGAGTTCCACTGCGCCCACAACTACCTGCCCCACTCTTTCCTGTCGGATGGTCTGAACCACCGCACCGATGCGTACGGCGGCAGTCTGGAAAACCGTGCCCGCTTCCCGCTGGAGTGCATCCGTGCCATCCGCGCCGCTATGCCGGAGGGGATGCCGCTGTTCATGCGTATCGACGCACAGGACGATGGCTTTGGCGAGGCCGGTCTGACTGTAGAGGATACCATCACCTTCTGCAACTGGGCAAAGGGTGCCGGTGTGGATGTGCTGGATGTTTCCCGCGGCAACATCGTCACCGCTGCCAGCAAGTACGAGGTGCCGCCGCTGGATCTGCCCCGGGGCTTCAACGTGGACAATGCTGCCCGCATCCGCAAGGGTACCGGAATGCTGACCATCGGCGTGGGCCGCATCAACGCCCCCCCCCAGCAGGCCGAGGACATTCTGGAAGCCGACAAGGTGGATAAGGCGTTCCGCTACTGGAACGTTGCCACCGACCGCTGGGAGACTGGACGGTGCCAGCTCTCTTGACAAGGTTCTTCTACGAAATGTTGTTCCATCCCGGTTTTGTCCCGGTTTCAAAAAGGGCTTGCATTCGATTATATACCATGCTATAATGCTCTCAGAAATTGAATCAAGAATCTTCAGGGCAGGGTGCGATTCCCTACCGGTGGTACAGCCCACGAGCCGCAAGGCATGATTCGGTGAAACTCCGAAGCCGACAGTACAGTCTGGATGAAAGAAGATAGGAAAGCATAGAGAAACCACAAGATCTCTGTACTCATGGAAGCTGCTCTGAGATGCGTTTGCATTTCAGAGCTTTCTTTTTGCGCAGGAGATACTGCGCCTGTTTGCCTTGCCCTGAACAATCTGGTTCGGGGCTTTTTTATTTGGAGGCAGAGAGATGAACGATACAGAGTATATGCGTCTTGCCTTAGAACTGGCGAAAAAAGGGTGCGGATGGACATCCCCAAATCCGATGGTGGGTGCTGTCATTGTAAAAGATGGTCAGATCATCGGGCAGGGATGGCATGAACGGTATGGCCAGCCCCATGCGGAGCGAAATGCGTTAGCATCCTGCGCTGTTGACCCCGAAGGGGCAACGATGTATGTGACGCTGGAACCCTGCTGTCATTTTGGGAAACAGCCGCCGTGTGTGAATGCTATTCTGGAAGCGGGCATCAGCCGGGTCGTAGTGGGGTCGGCAGACCCAAACCCGCTGGTGTCGGGAAAAGGAATTGCTGCTTTGCGGGTGCAGGGGGTAGCGGTGACGGAAGGCGTTTTGCGGGAAGAATGCGACGCACTCAATCGGATATTCTTCCATTTTATAACGACAAAACGCCCGTTTGTTTCTATGAAGTATGCCATGACAATGGACGGAAAAATTGCCACAGTTACGGGCGCATCCAAATGGATTACAAGTGAAGCTGCCCGAGCGTATGTTCAACAACAGCGGCATCATTTCAGCGGAATCATGGTCGGTGTCGGAACCATTCTTGCCGATGATCCCTTATTGACCTGCCACATGGAGAACGGAAAAAACCCAGTTCGCATCGTCTGCGATACTCAGCTGCGGACACCATTGCAAGCACAGGTGGTCGCAACAGCAAAACAGATCCCGACCATCCTTGCGACCTGCTGCGCCGACCCGAAACGGCAGGCGATATATCGACAGGCTGGGTGCCGAGTGATTTGTCTGGACAAAAGGAACGGTCACATTGACCTTGTACAACTTATGGAAAAACTTGGTCAGGAACAACTCGACAGCATTCTTCTGGAAGGCGGAGGGACACTGAACTGGGCAGCACTGGAAAGCGGCGTTGTTCAACAGGTGCAGGCGTACATTGCCCCAAAGCTGTTCGGCGGACAGGAAGCAAAAACACCGGTGGAAGGTGCAGGAGTTCATGTGCCGAGTGCAGCATTCCGGCTGAAAAACAGCAGCCTGACCCATCTTGGCGAGGATATTCTGATTGAAAGCGAGGTCGAGTATCCATGTTCACCGGAATTATAGAAGAAGTCGGAGCCGTAAAGCAGATCACGCATGGGCAGCATTCGGAAGTGCTGAACATTCAGGCACGGACCGTTCTGGAAAACACAAAAATCGGTGACAGCATCGCAGTGAATGGCATCTGCCTGACCGTTACCCGGCTTTTTGCAGACAGCTTTTCTGCCGATGTTATGCATGAAACCCTGAACCGCTCGTCTCTTGCAGGTCTTATGGTCGGGAGCAGGGTCAATCTGGAACGGGCAATGGCTGCGGATGGACGGTTCGGCGGGCATATTGTGGCGGGTCATGTGGATGGCACCGGGTGCATCCGGCGAATCGAAAAAGACGACAATGCGGTCTGGTTTACCATCCATGCGGAACCGAATCTTTTGCGCTATGTCGTGGAAAAAGGCTCCATCGCGGTCGATGGTATAAGCCTGACGGTGGCAGAAGTCAGTTCGGATGCGTTTTCAGTGTCCACCATCCCTCACACCGTCAGCTGTACAAATCTGTGTCAAAGGCACAAAAACGATGTGGTAAATCTGGAGACCGACATCCTTGGCAAGTATGTCGAAAAGCTGTTTCAGCCGATGCCGCAGGAACACCGGCAAAGCTCTGTCACGAAAGAAATGCTGATACGCTACGGATTTGAATAAGGAGAAACAACAATGAGATTCAATACCATTCCTGAAGCTCTGGAAGATTTGAGACAAGGCAAGATCATTTTGGTGACGGATGACCCGGAACGCGAAAACGAGGGCGATTTTATCTGTGCCGCTGAGTTTGCGACAACAGAAAATGTCAATTTCATGGCGACCCACGGCAAAGGTCTGATCTGTATGCCGATGTCGGAAGCCTTTGTACAGAAGCTGAAGTTTCCGCAGATGGTTCGGCATAACACGGACAACCATGAAACCGCCTTTACCGTGTCCATCGACCATATTTCAACCACGACCGGCATTTCTGCTGCGGAACGCTCTATTACTGCGCTGGCCTGTGTAGCAGAAGACGCAAAAGCAGAAGATTTCCGGCGACCGGGTCATATGTTCCCACTTTTAGCAAGGAAAAATGGTGTTCTGGAACGGAACGGCCACACAGAAGCCACCGTAGACCTGTGCCGTCTGGCAGGGCTGAAAGAGTGCGGGCTTTGCTGCGAGATCATGAGGGACGATGGCACTATGATGCGCACGAAGGAACTTGCACAGCTGGCAGAACGATTCCAAATCAAATTCATCACCATCCAAGCCTTGCAAGAGTACCGTAAGTGTCACGAAAAGCTGGTCGATCAGGTGGCTGCCGTAAATCTACCGACAAAATACGGCGACTTCCGCGCATACGGTTTTGTGAGCCGCCTGAACGGAGAGCATCACATCGCATTGGTAAAAGGTGAAATCGGTGATGGCCGGGATGTCCTGTGTCGGGTGCATTCGGAATGTCTGACGGGTGATACGTTCGGTTCGCTGCGCTGCGATTGCGGACAGCAGTTGGCTGCGGCGATGACGCAAATTGAAAAGGAGGGGCGCGGCATCCTGCTCTATATGCGGCAGGAAGGGCGCGGTATCGGTCTCATAAATAAGCTGCGTGCCTACGAGTTGCAGGAACAGGGCATGGATACCCTGGAAGCCAACCTCGCCCTTGGTTTCCATGGGGATGAACGGGAGTATTACATGGGAGCACAGATTTTGCGGGAGCTGGGAGCACACAGTTTGCGCCTGTTGACCAATAATCCGGATAAGGTATACCAACTTTCCGAGTTCGGTCTGGAGATTACAGAACGTGTCCCAATTCAGATGACTGCGACCGCGCACGACCTGTTCTATCTGAAAACCAAGCAGGCAAGAATGGGACATATCCTGAGTTATTAAGGAAAAGAGGGATTTTACAATGAAATCATTTGAAGGAAAACTGATTGCACAAAACATCCGGGTCGGTATCGTTGCTGCACGATTCAACGAGTTCATCACCTCAAGGCTCCTTGGCGGGGCAATGGATGCACTCCTCCGGCATGATGTGAGCGAGGACGATGTTCATGTCGCATGGGTGCCGGGAGCGTTTGAAATTCCGCTGGTTGCTTCCAAAATGGCAAAAAGCGGAAAGTACGATGCTGTGATTTGCCTTGGCGCAGTGATTCGCGGCTCTACCAGCCATTACGACTATGTCTGCAACGAAGTCTCAAAAGGCATCGCAGCAGTTTCGCTGGAAAGCGGGATTCCTGTTTTATTTGGCGTTCTGACGACTGAAAATATCGAGCAGGCAATCGAGCGGGCAGGTACGAAAGCCGGAAACAAGGGCTATGACTGCGCGGTCAGCGCCATCGAAATGGTCAATCTGATCCGCGAAATGGATGCAGAGTAACGGTGACACAGGAGCCTTCCATGATTGTGATACGAGCGAACACCCCGGACCAGGTACTGGAGCAAACGATTCTGAGCCTTTTGCAACAGGCGCAGATTGATGCGGAGCAGATCACATTCTGCGCAAAGAAAAAACTGGAACTGCCGGGATTGGTGATTGACAACACCCGACATGAAATTTCAGCCAACGGCAGAAATATTTCGTTGACACGTCTTGAATCCGACCTGCTGTGGGTGCTGGCAGTCTGCGAAGGAACGACACTCTCTAAAAAAGAGCTTTTTGATGCTGTATGGGGAAAGGATTGCGCCGATACCTTGAAAGTGGTTGGCAATACCGTTTCCAATCTCCGAAAGAAGCTGGCATTCTGCGGGCTGGACGGATGTCTTTGCACAGTTGGTGGAGGGTATGCTTTTCGTTACGTTCTGGCAGAGCAGGGAAAAGCCCATTCCAATACTGTCCCGACAATGGTATACTGTTGCCCAAAGGAGCTGAGAGAAAATGACCCGAATCTTGTTCATCTGTCTGGGGAATATCTGCCGTAGTCCCATGGCGGAATTTGTTATGAAAGACCTTGTGGAAAAAGCCGGTATTGCAGAAAAATTTGAAATCGCCTCCGCTGCGACCAGTGCGGAAGAAGTGGGCAACCCGGTCTATCCACCCGCTCGGCAAAAATTGGCAGACCATGCCATTTCCTGTGTGGGCAAAACGGCGCGTCAGATGACACGGCAGGATTATGATACCTATGATTATCTGGTTGCAATGGATCGAAGTAACCTGCGGGATATGGCTCGTTTTGTAGGGAATGACCCGTTGCACAAGGTCTCCCTCCTGATGTCGTATACCAGTACGCCGCACGATGTGGCCGACCCGTGGTTTACTGGAAATTTCGAGGACACATGGCGGGATGTACTGGCAGGTTGCACGGCGTTGTTAGAGAGGCTGTGCCAATAAAAGAAACAACTGGGTGTATCATCGTTCAGATGAAGCATCCAGCTGTTTTTGATTTAGTCTTCTAGCCTGCCGTGGTCGCAGCCGGGGGAACGATAGTGCTCCATCTCTCCACCCAGCACAAGCTGTGCATATTCCAAGGGCGTATTGTATAGCAGCCAGTCCAGTTCCGCCCGCTGTGCTGGCTGGCCTGGGCTGTGCTGCACACCCTGCTCAAGCGCAGCTCCCGCGAGGGCACGCCGGACCTGAACCTGCTGTTCCAGTACAACATGCCTGTCCGTGCGCTGGCCCAGATGACCGGCGGCATGGTCGGGCAGGAGACGGTGGACGGCATCGTGATGGAAGCAAAGGGCTTCTGGATCATCGGCCTGCTGCGGGCACTCATCGGCTTTGGACAGAACGCAGTCTCCAACCGGAGGTTCCGCGCGGCACTGGACGCCGAGCGCGGCGGCCCGGCGGTGTAAAACCATCTGACATTCCCGGATTTTCTCCTTCATTCTAAACAAACAGCCCCGGACTTGTTGAAAAGTCCGGGGCTGTTTGCGTGTGGGGCTTAGTAAATGTAGGGCTGCACGGGCGGCTGGTCGGGGCGGTGCTCCCCGATGATCTTTTCCATCCAGACCATGTCGTACCAGCGGCCGAACTTGTACCCGCAGTTGTGGAAGGTGCCGACCAGTGTAAAGCCCAGATGCTCGTGGAACCGGGCGCTGTTCCGGGTCAGGTATTCGTCCTCCACCTGCGGGTAGCCGATGCAGGCATACAGGTTCAGGATGCCCATGGCCTGCAGCCGGTCGGCCAGCGCCTCGTACAGGGCACGGCCCATGCCGTGTTTCCGGGCGTCGTGGTCCAGGTAGATGGTCAGCTCACAGGCCCAGTCGTAGGCGGCACGGCCCACAAAGGACCCCGCGTAGGCGTAGCCCTCCACCCGGCCGTCCCGCTCGATGACGAGGTAGGGGTATTTCTGCATGGTGCGGCGCATGCGGCCTTCAAATTCCTCCAGTGGGGGTACGTCGTATTCAAAGGTGATGACCGTGTGCTCCACATACCAGGCGTAAATCTCCAGAATGCGGGGCGCATCGGCCAGAGATAAATTCCGAATTGTAATATCCTGCATAAAAACATCTCCCTGTAGCAATAAATATCCCGGAATCCGGTCTGATTATAGCACAGCCCGCTTTAAAAGGACAGCGCAAAGCAGCAGAAGCGCCGCTCCGCACAGGCGGATAGGGGAGAAATTCTATTGGCAAAGTGGCAGAAAATGCGGCGCTCTGAGCCGGAAATCCCCACAAAAGCGCGAAAATCAGCCGTGCAGGCGCAAAATGCTGTACCTTGCTACTTTACTGTGATAAAATAACACCATCCTTTCCCCGCGCGCTGCGCGGGAAAAGCCAAACGAGAGGGGGAACCTTTATGACAAATGTCTGCATCATTGCCACCATTGTGATCTATCTGGTGGGCATGCTGCTGGTGGGCTTTGCGTACAGCAAGTCCAACGAGGACAGCACCGACTTTTACCTCGGCGGCCGCAAGATGGGCCCGCTGGTCACTGCTATGAGCGCCGAAGCCAGCGATATGTCCAGCTGGCTGCTGATGGGCCTGCCCGGCCTTGCCTACCTCACCGGCATTGCGTCGCCGGGCTGGACGGCCATCGGTCTGGCTGTGGGCACCTGGCTCAACTGGCTCATCGTGGCCCGGCGGCTGCGGCGCTACTCGGCCAATCTGGACGCCATCACGGTGCCGCAGTTCCTGTCGCTGCGGTTCCACGATCAGCGCAACCTGCTCAACGCGCTGGGCGCGGTGATCATCATCGTGTTCTTTATCCCGTACACGGCTTCCGGCTTTGCGGCCTGCGGCAAGCTGTTCCACAGCCTGTTCGGCGTGGACTACATGATCGCGATGATCGTGTCCGCACTGGTCATCGTGGGGTACACCATTCTGGGCGGCTTCCGGGCCGTGACCACCACCGACCTCATCCAGTCGGTGGTCATGAGCATCGCACTGGTGGCGGTGCTGGCCTACGGCATCGGTGTGGCCGGGGGCTGGGGTGCCGTGATGGAAAACGCCCACAGCCTTTCCGGCTACCTGACCATGGCGGCCAGCCACGACGCTGCCGCCGGCATGGCCGCCTCCTACAGCCTGCTGGACATCGTGTCCACCATGGCCTGGGGCCTGGGCTACTTTGGCATGCCCCACATCCTGCTGCGGTTCATGGCCATTGAGGACGAAAAGAAGCTGGTGCTCAGCCGCCGCATTGCCAGCGTGTGGGTGGTCATTGCCATGACGGCCTCCATCGTCATTGGCGTGGTGGGTCTGGGCATGACCAAAGCCGGTGCGCTGGAATTCCTGAGCGGCTCTTCCAGCGAGACCCTCATCGTGCGCATTGCCAGCCTCATTGCACAGCACGGTGTGCTGGCGGCGGTGCTGGCGGGCCTGATCCTGGCCGGTATTCTGGCGGCCACCATGTCCACCGCCGACAGCCAGATGCTGGCAGCGGCGTCCAGTGTCTCGCAGAATATCCTGCAGGAGTTCGGCCATATGAAGCTCACCGAAAAGCAGAGCCTGTTTGCGGCCCGGCTTACCATCATCTGCGTCAGCGTGGTGGGTGTGGTGCTGGCCCGCGACCCGGATTCCAGCGTGTTCGGCATCGTCAGCTTTGCATGGGCCGGTTTTGGCGGTGCCTTTGGTGCGGTGGTGCTGTGCGCCCTGTTCTGGAAGCGCTGCAACTGGCAGGGTGCACTGGCCGGGATGCTCTGCGGCGGCCTGATGGTCTTTGTGTGGAAGTACCTCATCAGCCCGCTGGGCGGCGTGTTCGGCATCTATGAGCTGCTGCCGGCCTTCCTGTTTTCGCTGGCAGCCTGCGTGGTGGTCAGCCTTGCCACCCCGGCTCCCGGTGCGGACATTGAGGCCGAATTTGAAGCGGCAAAATAAACGATAAAAAGCAACCAGCCCCGGAACGATGATGGTCGTTCCGGGGCTGATTTTTATCTCAGTTGAACAGCATGATGGTTATTTCCGCGCAGGGCACCAAAAATCCAAAGCCGAAGAAAAACAGCAGTTCCAATATGACCCGCGTCAGGCGTAAAAACGGTGTATCCAGAAGGGTGCACGCTTCAAGGTAACGGTGATAGAAACCGCTCTGTTCAAAGCTGTTCCAGAGTTCCAGCATGAGAAATTCCATTCCGGCCAGAAGCGGAAAAACGACCCACGAGGACATCCAGCCATCGGCTTGTAAAGAACCATCGCTGAGGGAACGCCAGTGAACTGCAAGTGTTCCGTGGCAGGCGAATATGCCCCACAGTGCCAGGGCGATACTTAGCCGGAGCAGCGCAGTGCGGACAGAATGCCAGTCCGCCACAGGGCGGCGGCGCAGCATGGAAAAGAAATCTTCCAGTGGGACTGGCGCGGAAGGGGCGCCCTGACCGGGGTCATGGCAGTGCATCAGGTCCGCAAGAGACAGGCCCAGTGCGTCGGCCAGAGGTTCCAGCGTATTGATGTCCGGCAGACCGACGCCGCGTTCCCAGCGGCTGACGGCCTTGTCGGTCACATGCAGCTGTTCGGCCAGCTCGGCCTGGGTCAGGCCCTGCGCCCTGCGCACCTGGGCAAGAAAAGCCCCGAACATTTTTGCGTCCATACAGATCACATCCTTTTCCACAGAATAGCAGACCTGTGTGGAAAACGCAACCGACGGAACGTTTACCCACGCTTTTGAAGGAGAATGAGCGGGCGTCCTGCAAGAATATCTTGACAAAAAGTTACGATGACACTATACTAAAAGCAAAGGAAGGGCGCTGGCTGCAGATTGGTCAGCTCCTTACCGGCATTATGTCAAAAAGATTGACCGCTCGGTTGGGGAACAGAGGCGGTCAATCTTTTTTGCTTTTGGAATAATGTTTTGCGCGCGGGCTGCCCCGAAAGACATCCCGCGAGATCATCCAGGTCACCTGAATGACACCAACAATCACTGTAGCCAGAAGGTTCAGTGCACTGAAAACAATATTCAAAACATCCATAATGGACTCCTCCTTTGGGTATCCTGTGTAACCATTTGTACCGTCCGGAGGATCACAAAAAATTGAACACCCCCGGACATCGGATGCCGGAGGAGCTTGACCACCTGTGCCTGCAGCACAGTGCCCTTCTTTTGATGGAGTAACACAAAAGCATACGGATTGCAACCAAAAAGGACGGGTTCCCTTGCGGGGACCCGTCCTTTGGTTTGCTTATGATTCAGGCGAGGTTCAGCTTACAGCTGGGGGCCGGCAGAGACCAGAGCCTTGCCGTGCTCGTTGCCCTCGTACTTTGCAAAGTTCTTGATGA
>OGIR01000492.1_pt1 | contig 32223 bp, 20 predicted proteins | sample 1571831 | NCBI WGS metagenome assembly OGIR01 (sample SAMEA2582124, study PRJEB24529) | metagenome | biome: Human gut stool | place: China | collected 2011 | reverse complement strand
CTAGCAGGATATGTATCTTCTTCATCAGGCGTTCACGGTTCCGCTCAACCGTTTTTCGCCAGACGAAAGTGTACTTGTTGGCTTTGGATTCGATCTTTGTCCCGTCAATGTATTCCACATTCAGGCTGATGAAGCCTTTGGAAGAGAGAAGAACTACGGTTTGCGTAAACACCTCGTTGATTTCCTTCTTCACCCGGTTGCGGAAACGGTTGATGGTAATGAAATCTGGTTTCTCATATCCGGCCAGCCAGATATAATGGATGTCACGGTGAAGGAGCTTTTCAATTTTCCGGCAGGAGTAGATGTTGTTCATATAGGCATACAGAATGACCTTGAGCATCATCCTGGGGTGGTAAGGGCTGCGCCCGCATTCCTTATACAGCTTTCTGAAACTTTCAAGATTCAAGCCCTCAACCAGGGCGTCAACCATGCGCACCGGATCGTTTTCTGCAATATCCTCATCAATTCTTTGAGGAAAAAGAACGGTTTGGTTGGGATTGTAAGGACGAAAATGTATCTTTGTCATAGTGAAATTCTTATGCCTAAAGATACAAAATCTTTAGGTAATAACAAAGCCCCAGCTTGTGAAAGTCGGGGCTTTGTGCGTAAAAAACAGAAGGTGTGCATTTTGACACACCTTCGAAACCGATGAAAGCGGCATAAAGCTCCAAACAGAGGGAGGGTTCACCCGTAAAAAACTGGTAAAGAAGTGTTTACAAAGGAGTGAAAGAGGTGAAAAGAGAAAGAGGATATTAAGAGGAAAATAAGCTATAAACAGTAAGATTTTGAATAGAAAATCAGGAATAACTTGGTTATCTATTCAAAATCTTACTGTTTATAGCCTAGGATCATCTGCTTGAAGTCAGTAGTATATGCTACTTTGTTTCCGGATATTTATCCTACTATCCATTTACTGCCCGGTATAAACGAAATGATCTTAGTTGTTACAAAACAACAGATAAACGTAACCACTGCGATACATGGTATAGCGGCAACAGTGGGAAGCGCCAATGTATCTTTGAACACAGTCACCCACAGTCCGAGCCAGAATATGTGCATAAGATACATACCATAGCTAAGTTTCGATGTTTCCGTCACTAACTTGGGAGCTTGCGGACGTTTGATACATGTAAACATAAGGAATGTACCCGTTGTGAGAAGCACACAGTTAATCGTACAGAAAGCCCATCCTATTTCTATTACAGGTGTGGAATGGAGTTCGCCGGGTATAGCCTGCACATAGAATGAATAAATAGTCCATACAGCACCGATCACCATTAAAATAGTTCCTATAATGAAACGTTTGGAACGGTTCCAGGTAAGGTGTACACGAATGTAATGCGCCAGAACAAGATAGCCCAGATAACCGGAGAAGTACCACAACATGTGGTATTCATTCCAGAAACATTGTCCCCACACTTCACCGCACCAACGATTGAGATAAGGCATACAGGTTGACAACACGAACAGCCCTATAAAGAAACGCTCTTCTTTAGCCGTGGCTTTTCTCAACCATGGGGATATAATTGGGATAAACAAATAAAGGCTTATCAGAGGATACATAAACCACAAGTGTCCGGCTAGCGTCGGGAAATTCAGGAATATCCGCGACAAGTCCTTCATAGATGTTTCTCCGTCTATCTGTCCCCACAACATAGGTAGAGTGCTGTACAGTAGCATGAATATGAAAAACGGTGGAAGGATGCGAAGACAACGCTGGCGATAGAATTGCCACATAGACTGCTCTTCCTTCATCGGTGCAAGCAGGAAGGCAGAGACTATCATGAACAGAGGTACTGCCATACGTGAAAAGCCATCGTATACTGATACCCATAGCCGGTCTGCTTCATTCGCTAGAAAAGACTGCGGACCTGCCATATCAGTAGATCCGGGAGCACCATAGAAATTCTCACTGGCATGAACAAGGATGACGAGAAAGCATGCAAACACACGGATGTAATCTAAAAAAACAATACGTTTCATTTATTCTAAGTTTTCTAGTTATTAATTTATTCTTTTGTGTTCGGGAACGCAGAGATTCTCAACCGTGCCGCACCCATAGGAATCAATGTTATTTCTTCTTTATCACCTTTCACCGCATCTTCTTCCGGCAATACGCCACACAGTCCTGTTTCGTCTATCTTCCATTCAGGAACCGGACGACCGATAGCTTTTACTTCTAAAGGTACACTGGTTACTGTGAAAGGATAGTTGTCAGCCGGCCAGGATTTACGGATGACCTTGAAATTTTTCAAAGGTTCTTTCTTATCCAATACCAACGAATAATTCCAGGGGCTATCCGGATAGATTTCAGTAGTAGGCCATTTTTTCGAATCAGCACCTTTCTGCCATTTTGAATCACCGATAGCAGTCTCGCGACTGTCTTTCTCTACATATTTCTCTGCAATCTTAAGAGACAAAGTCAAAGGTCCGTAATCTACGCTTACGCTGTTTTTATTAACCTGCCAGGTACGCATAGACAAAGACATCGGAAGAGTCAATTCCACACGATCACCATTCGCCCACTCGCGATTGATGCAAAGATATTTTCCCGCTACAGGAGTTACACTTACCTTCTTGCCATTCACCCAAACTTCCGCCTTTTGAGTCCATGAAGGAATACGAAGATAAAATGGGAAAGCAACCTTTTCATCGGTAGAAACAGTGAAGGCAATAGCTTCTTCAAAAGGATAATTTGTCTCTTCGTGAAGAGTGATTTCCTTGCCGTCACCCACTTTCACTGTAGCTTTGCAAGCTGCATAAATAGCTGTTGCCACTCCGTTGTCGGGAGTTGCCAATACCAGATGTTCGGTGAAGTAAGGCCAGCCCTGTGCATGATTATGTTGGCAGCAACGACTGCTGAAAGGATTCATCGAAAGGAACGGGCCACGATTGTCAATGCCCGGATGATGGTTCTTCGAATCACTGATGGCATGGTTCGGACAAGTGATATAACGCAATGCCTTGAAATCGGGCATCACGGCAGCCGGATAAGAGTTGAACGCTACTTCTTCACAGTGTTCAGCCCACATGGGATCTCCTGTCATGCAAAGCATGATTTCATCGGAAGCCATTTGTTCTACCAAACCGCAGGTTTCCACTCCCTGTCGGGGATCGATATATCCCAGACGAGCATTTTCGTCCGCACCGAACATACCTCCGGGAACCTGTCCAAAAGTACGCCGTATCAGATGATGGACATTATAAGAGGCTTTCAGCATCGCTGAATCTCCGGTCTGCATATAATAAGTGGCAGGTTCACGGAAACATTGGGCGATATTTACATTGTGCCAGTTAGGTAAGGAGGTGGATTTCGTCCAGTCGGCTGTGTTACGGTGAATCTTCTCGGCTAATTCGAGTAGGAAAGCATCCCCAGTATGGTTGTAAAGCCAGTAGATACTGATGATGTTATCACCGCCACGGCTTTTCTCCCAATAATCTTCCAGAAGTTGGTCATCGGGAACAGTCATCTGCCACTTGAAGTAATTCGTCATCAGGTCAATGACACGCTGATCTTGAGAATACTCATAATAAGATTGCAGACACCAGAGCATAATCATCTGTGCCCAAAGTTCGCGTTTGCCGTTACGTTCATTGACCGGACCGAAATAGCCATCCGGCTGGCGACTGGCAAATACACCTTCAATCCAATATTTGGTTTCTTCAATCATCTTCGGGTCATTCAGGATATATGCTAGATTGCCATACCCTTTGAGCCAGTAAGGAACTTCCTCCCAGCCGTGATCGCCACCAGTTGTCAACCAGGCATTATTATCCTTTTCCAGCCAAGCGCTGATTTCTCCCAAATGTCCGGTCAGACCGTCACGTTGCAACTCCAGATACTTCTTCACCCATCCTTCGGGCTGAATACTACCTACCGGCAACTTTATAAAATTCAACGGTCGAAGCGGAGCGCGATACCCGATATAATTGGTATTGACGGACTGTATGTCCGGTCGGTCCACTACCGTCACCGTACCACAAGAAGAAGCAGGCGCACAAGCTGTAACCGCCACTCCAAGCACTATCGATGCAAAAAGTCCTTTCGTTTTATTTTTCTTCATTTCGTCTATTCTACTACTTCCGGAAATCATCCTAATTTCCCTATGAACCCAATTGAGCACTAACAAATTACATTAAAATAAAGAACGGATAATCTCTAATCAGACAACCCGTTCTTCAATGGCATGAACTGCCTTTATAACCTATTTATCAACAGAGAATTTGAAGATACATTGGCTTGTATACTTTTCGCCCGGGCGAAGTACAGCCGACGGCCATTCCGCTTTGTTCGGAGTATCCGGATATTTCTGTGTTTCGAGACATACGGAAGCACGTTGGTTGTAAGTAATGCCTTTCTTTCCTGTCAGTGAACCATCGAGGAAATTACCTGCATATACCTGAATACCCGGTTCATTAGTATAAACGTCGAGTACGATACCAGTCTTCGGTGATTTCAAAGAAGCGCATTTACGGGTTACGTCGCCTTTCGTGTTCAATACCCAGTTGTGATCGTAACCATTGCCATTTTTCAGCTGTACGAAATCATAGTCGTTGATACGTTCGCCTACCGGAGTCGGGGTGCGGAAATCCATCGGAGTTCCTTCTACCGGAACGATCTCGCCAGTTGTCATGAAGGTACTGTCCACCGGAGTATAATAGTCCGCATCCACCATCAACAAATGACCGGAGTTGTTGCCGGCATCGCCTTCAAGATTAAAATAAGAGTGGTTGGTCATATTTACAATCGTCGGTTTGTCTGTTTCCGCTTCGTATTGAATATCGATGGCATTATCGTCCGTCAGTTTCATCAACACTTTACAAGTGATGTTTCCCGGAAAACCTTCTTCACCGTCTTCTGCACGGTAAGTCAACTGTAATTCCTGCGGATTCAACAATGCTGCATCAAACACCCGGTATTGGAATCCTTGCGGTCCGCCGTGCAGACAATGACCGTAGTTATTGCGGGGAAGCTGATATTCTACCCCATCCAAGGTGAACTGTCCCTGATTGATACGATTGGCATAACGTCCGATAGTCGCACCGAAATCCGAAGGTTTGCTGATATAGTCCTGAATAGAATCGAAGCCAAGCACTACGTCCTGTATTACTCCGTCCTTGTCGGGAACCATCACTGAAACAATACGTCCACCGAAGTTCGTGATACAAACTTCCATGTTGTTCTTGTTACGCAGAGTGAACAAATCAGTCTTCTTTCCATCTACTTCTGTCTGGAATTTACTCTGCAATAAACCGGAATCTGTAGCCTTTTCAGCTTTCGGAGTACAAGCTGCCATTAAAAGGGCGGCAACTGCCCATACACATAACTTTTTCATGATACAATTGTTTTTTAAATATTAGTTTTCAGCTATTCATATTTAGATGCAGACGACGCGGATAACGCGTTTTTTCTAATTTTGCATCAGAAAAAGAGCCGCATCACCCGCGTTATCCGCGTTCAAATTACTATGTCAGCATATTACTGTATACTATTCAATAAATCTACCTTTCCTTCATTAACCAGCTTCAAAATCAACTCACCGAAAAGAGTATTCTGCCAGGCAAACCATGCACGGGTAAATTTCTTCGGATTGTCCTTATGGAAAGATTCGTGCATAAAGCCGGTACCGGCATCCGTGTCCATCAACATCTTGATGCAGGTCTTGATTTCAGCATCATTCTGACTTGTGAAGGCTTTCATCATAATACTCATCGGCCACACCATATCGTAACCGATATGCGGTCCGCCGATCCCTTCGCCTGCCTTGCCTTTAAAGAAATAAGGATTGTCCTCACTCCACACAAAACGGCGGGTATTCTGATAAATCGGATCGTTTACATTCACATCACCCAGATAAGGCATCGCAAGCAAACTCGGCACATTGGCATCATCCATCAGATGATGATTTCCAAAACCATCTACCTCGAATGCATAGATTTTACCATATTTAGGATGGTTATACACCGCATATTTCTTTAAAGCTGTTTCCACCTCCTGCGCCAAGTCCTTACATTCTTTAGACAAAGCTGTCTTCTTGTTTACCTTCTCCAAAATCTCGGCTGCCTTACGCAAAGAAGATACGGCAAAGAAATTGGAAGGAACCAGGAATTGGAGCGTAGTAGCATCGTCCGAAGGACGGAAACTGGAAACAATCAAACCGACTGGTTTCACCGGTGCTCCCAGACCGTCATTGCTCACAGTATCCAGTGCACGTTCCGTCTTACGTTGGAATTTATAAGGACCTACTCCGTCTTTGCGTTGTTGCTCTTTGAATGTTTTCAGTACATTAGTGATTGCCTGAATCCATTCTTCGTCGAATATGCTCGCATCTCCGGTAGTCTTCCAGTAATGATAAGCCAAACGCAACGGATAACACAAGGAGTCTATTTCCCATTTACGTTCGTGCAACTCCGGTTTCATGTCTGTAAGGTCACTCATCCAATGACCGTCAGGAATAGCGCCGTCATTAAAAGCATTCGCGTACGGATCGATATTGATACATTTGAACTGGCGGAGAATAACACCTGCCAGCATTTCTTTCAGTTCAGGGTCCGCATTAGCTAATTGCACATAAGGCCATACCTGTGCACCGGAGTCGCGTAGCCACATAGCATGAATATCACCCGTATATACGAACGTATCCGGTTTGCCATCGCTTCCTTTACGGAAATGTACGGTTGTATCCAGTGTATTCGGGAAACAGTTGGTAAACATCCATGCCAACTTCGCATTCTTCAACAGTTTCTGTACACGGAGAATCTCCTTCTCTACCGCATTAGAACGGAACAAACGATTGGATATTTCCGGGCGGTTATCTTTCTGAATAGCATCCGCCAGACATACATGCATTTCCGTCATACGGTTGGAGGCTTGCAGCTCCCCGCCACAGAGAAGCATACCTGCCAGCATACCTGCGCTAATATATTTGATCTGTTCCTTCATGATTACTTCTTCTTTTTAAATTCGTTAGAGAAAGAATAAGGGAAATCGGACTCTTTGGTACCACGTTGCTGATTGGGTTTCGCATCCATTTTGTAAGAAATGCTAGCGCCATTCAACAGGTCCTGATGGGTCAGATAGTTTTTGGTATATTCTTTACCGTTCAATGTCATTGATGAAATGTAACGCTTGTCGTCTCCGTTATTCGGAGCAGAGATAGTCACCGTCTTTCCGTTTTCCAGATGTAGCTTCATCTCCTTGAAGTAGGGAGTACCCAAAACATATTCATCCGTACCCGGACATACCGGATAGAATCCCATTGCCGAGAATACATACCAGGCAGAAGTCTGACCGTTGTCCTCATCACCGCAATAACCGTCGGGAGCAGGGGTATAAAGTTTGTCCATCACTTCACGAATCCAATGTTGCGCTTTCCAGGGTTGGCCGGAATAGTTGTACATATAGAGCATGTGCTGAATCGGCTGGTTGCCATGTGCATAATTGCCCATGTTCATAATCTGCATTTCACGGATTTCATGAATAACGGCTCTATAATAACTTTCATCGAAAATCGGAGGCAGGATAAATACAGAATCCATCATTTGGTTGAATCCGTCTTTACCACCCATCAAATCGATCAGACCTTGAGGATCGTGGAATACCGACCAGGTATAATGCCAGCTATTACCTTCCGTAAAGGCATCCCCCCACTTCAACGGATTGAACGGAGACTGGAACGTACCGTCTTCATTCTTGCCACGCATCAGTTTGTGCTCGGGATCGTAGAGATTCTTATAATTCATTGCACGCTTTGCGAAAATTTCAATCTCTTTTTTCGGTTTCTTCAAGGCTTTACCCAATTGATAGATACACCAGTCATCGTATGCATATTCCAGTGTACGGGCTGCATTCTCGTTAATACCCACATTATAAGGTACATATCCCAATTTATTATAATACTCATGTCCTAATCGTCCGGTAGAACGAACATTCGGATGCACTGCATTCGCTCCATGTTTCACGGCTTCCCACAATGTCTCGATATCGTATCCTTTCAATCCTTTCAGGTAAGCATCGGCAACTACGGAAGCGGAGTTGTTTCCAACCATGCAACCTCTGTGTCCCGGACTCGCCCATTCCGGCAGGAATCCGCTTTCTTTATAAGTGTTCACCAATCCTTCCTGCATCTTTGTGTTCATGGATGGATACATCAGGTTAAGGAATGGGAAAAGACAACGGAACGTATCCCAGAAACCGGTATCGGTAAACATATATCCCGGAAGTACTTCACCGTTATAAGGGCTGTAGTGCATCACGTCTCCTTTAGCATCTATCTCGTAGAAACTTCTGGGAAATAATACTGAACGATACAGACAAGAGTAGAAGGTACGCAAATGATCGATATCATCGTCTTTCACTTCAATACGTCCTAAAACATCGTTCCATATCTTGCGGCCTTTCGCTGCAATCTGTTCAATGTTGTCCGTACCCAGCTCTTTCAAGTTCAGTTCCGCCTGTTCAGGGCTGATAAAAGAGGAAGCCACACGCACATTTACCTGTTCGCCCTTGCGGGTTTTGAAACCGATCAGTGCACCGGCATGATTGTCTGTCGCTTCCAGTTTGTTGGTGTCAATCACACCACTGGCTACGGCAGCCGTATAAGTAAACGGTTTGTCGAATACCAGTACAAAGTAGTTTTTAAAGTTGGCAGGAACACCACCGCTGTTTTTAGTGGTATAACCGATAATCTTGTTCTCCGAAGGGATTACTTTCACAAACGAGCCTTTATCAAAAGCGTCTACCACTACATAAGAGTGGTCGTTTTCGGGGAAAGTGAAACGGAAAGCAGCCGCTCTCTCTGTCGGAGCAATTTCGGTCACTACATCATGATCGGCGAGATATACTTTGTAATAATAAGGAGTAGCCGTTTCAGCTTTATGAGAGAACCAACTGGCACGCTCATCCTGATTAAATACTGCCTTACCGGTTACCGGCATGATGGCAAATTGACCATAATCATTGATCCAGGGACTTGGCTGATGGGTTTGTTTGAATCCTCTGATCTTGTCAGCGTCATACGTATAGGCCCATCCATCGCCCATTTTACCAGTCTGCGAAACCCAAAAGTTCATTCCCCAGGGCAGCGCAATGGCAGGGTAAGTATTTCCGGTAGATAATGCGTGCTTTGACTGCGTACCAACCAGCGGACTAACATAGTCCACCGGTCCGGTAATTGTTTTTGCAGTCATAGCCCATGCACTAAGTAACGTAAAAGCGAATAGAGCTAGTTTCTTCATGGTATTTTTGTTTTATTTAATCAGTTTTCCTTCAAGCATTTTGATATAATATCCACCTACAACGGAACGTGCCTGGAAGCCTCTTTGATTCGGTTCGTCTGTAAATACCCAGTCGGACATCGGAACACGGTTAGGTGTAACGTTCATAAACAGATATACGGGTTCGATAAATTTCTCAAAGGTAGCTTTGTCATTTGCCAATGTAGCTGTCCACATGATCCAGTCGGTCTTTGTGTATGTTTCACGGTTATCCAACGGAAGACCATATTTATTTTGTTTCGAAAGATAGTAAGCTATTTCCGTTTCTGCAACATTTTTAGGGAAGATTTGCAGATTCAACAGTTTATCCCACACCAGGTTATACTTCTGGCTCCATGTTCCCGGTTTGTCAAATGTAAGACGATAGTGGTCACCATCATCAGCCATTTTCACCCATTCGGCAGCCATTTCTTTCGCTTTCTGTGTGTACTTTTCAGCCACGTCTTTTTTACCCAGCATATCTGCCAGATAACCGTATGAAGCAACACCCATGATTGCTTTGATAGAAAGGTTGGCATTGTGTGCAAAGTGACCTGCAAAGTCATCGGTACAAAGTTGGTTGGCCGGATCAAGTCCGTTCTCTACCAGATAGTCTGTCCACGTAGTCAGGGTTTCCCAATGTTTCTGTGCGTAATCTGCATTACCTTCTACCTTTGCAATGGCAGCAGCCAACACTACCATATTACCCGATTCTTCTACCGGCATATCACCGCCATAAGTCTGGCCGTTAGCCAATGGATAAGTACCGACATCATGCGCAGCAAATGGTTTCGTCCATTTTCCGCTTTCACTATAATAGAAGATATGGTTCATGGTAGCTTTCACCAATTCCGGATTGTAGTATAAAAGCAACGGAGCTCCCGGATAAGTCAGGTCGACTGTTCCGATGGAACCATTACTGAAGTTCTCCTTAGAAAGGAACACCAAGTCACCGTTCGGAGCCTGTACCAGTTTATGTGCAGCCAATGCCTGACGATAAGCCAATGCACAAAGTTCGGCATATTTACGTCCACCGGCAGCAGTAGCTTCTTCCATCAGTTTCTTGTCGAAAGCAGCACTGTTCTTCATTTGTGTCTTGTATTCTTTCTCCGCTTTCTGGAATTGGGAAACAATCGTTTCATTGCCCTCACGGTTCCAGTAAGGACGCAGGTTATCACCAAAGTATTGGATAGAATAAATATCATCATACCCGATCAACAGATGGCCATCAGCTTTTTGTGTTTCGCCCAATGAACGTACCAAAGCCAGTTTATCATAACCGTTTGTGGTAGGAGCTTCCAGTTTATTGGCTACGAAGTTCTTGCGCAGCTCTCTGCCGTCACCGATTGCAGATGTGCTGTTTTCCTTTTCAGCTGCCAGATAGAAATGTCCCCAGTCGATACGAACATCATCACCCTTTTTCTTCAGAATCTCCTGATTGCGGCTTCCGGTACGAAGGAATAACAAATCGCCGTCAGTAAAGCTGTCGGCAACAGATTCCTGGTGAGGTTGGTCGATTGCCCATTGCGGAGATGCTTCGAAATACAACTCTACCTGATGTTTCTTTCCGTCATTGGAGGCTACTTCATAAGAAATATAGTTGACCGGACGTGACAACAAGTCCAGATTATCCATGAACATAGGAGCGGTAAATGTCAGTTTCAAATCTACCGGACCGCAAGTAAATGTATAATAAGTCTGCATAGGTTGTACGTCTACAGAAGTTTGTTGTGCTGTTTGATGGAAAGAACGGTAACCGTCCAATTCTACCAGCAATCCGAAATCCAGCAGTCCGTTTCCTACCCGGTTATGACAATAGCCTGCAATCAGATTCTCACCCGGTTTCAAAGAAGCTACTACTTCTTCCGACAGTTTCACCCGTTCGTTCTTTTTACAAGCATTACCTGTATCTACCACTTTGATGCCGTTGATATAAATAATAGCATCATCGTCATGAGAGAATTCAAGATATACATTCTTTCCTGTCAAGTCCTCCTGAATATCAGCTACCCGGCGTACCCAGATAAATTCTTCACCCCATTGGGTTTTGGCTGTATGTTCATTCTCCATGGTTCCGAAGGCAGCTTCGCCTTCTTTCCAGGCTTTATCATTGAATCCGGCATTCTGCCATCCGTCAGCAGGCTGTTGAGTGGTATACTTTCCTGTCCAGCTACCTTGTTCGGATGTCTTTACCAAAGGACGTAGTTCCAGTTCTTCCGTTCCCATGAAACGGTAGGTTTGTCCGTCTACTTTTGCAACACCAAGTAAAGAGAAATCCTTGCCTGTCCAATGTTTTACAGGACTGTCGTATAGATTGTTCGTAGTAGACCATGCACTAGTATAAGGATCAATTGTCACCAGCGGATATGCCGGAGCACGTAATTCATTCTTCTCGTGCTGTTCTACCTGGGTCTCACAGCTACAAAATACAGAAGCTGTTCCCAGTAACAGCATCATCAGTTGTTGTTTCATAATTTAAATCACCTGTTTATTTAATCTATTTTACGCAAATTCCGTCGTTTTCTATTTATTTCTTAGCCGGAAACAAAAGCATCAATGCCGGTATACCGGAAGCAGAATAACTGTCGATTTCCGCACCTTCCGGCAACTTTTTATAGTATTCGCCTCCACATACGTTCCGTGTCTTATCTCTGTTTGCCCAACCTGTTTTGATGGTACGTTTCAGGAACGGGAGATATTGGGTTTGTCCGCAATCATACACCAACCATGCCATATATTCCGCAAAGATGGCAGTATAGATACCCTGTTCAATACCACCTTCGAAAGGTAGCACTTTATGTTCTGCAGACATATCTTTCACTATATAGTCTGCTGCCAGAATAGCATTGTCCAGATAACGTTTCTCTCCGGTCGCCTTATAAAGCAGTATGGACGCTCCGATAAAGGTTGCCTGATTATAGACATGTGCTTTCCAGGCAGGATTACCATTTCCATGACGGCTATCGGCAATCTTTCCTGTTGCTTTATCCAAGAGATTTTCCACTCCCCATTCATAGATTTCTTTACCTTTGGCAAGATATTGAGCTTTCGTCTGATAATCCGGCCGTTTGTCGGTCGATTCTTTTCTATTTTCAGGTACGTTATTGTAGAGGGTTAATGCTGCAACAACTGTCGGAAAGTTGATACATGCCATCTTTCCATCACCGAATTTATTCGGTTTCGGATTTTGAATGGGTTGCCATTGCCAGAACATACCTCCGTTTTCTTTGTCATACGAACCTGTATCACCCACTTTTTCCGAGCCATACCATACCCGTTTGAAACTGGCTTCCGAGAGTTTCAGATATTCATCCACTCCAAAAAGTTCGTAGCCGCGTGCCAAGCTGATAGTCCACCACATGATGTCATCGTAGATGAACCAACCGGTATTTTCGTTGTTATCATCAAAATCAAACTGACAATATTGCGCTTTGTTCCCTGCGAATATTTTCTCGCAGAGTGTTTTATAATAACTTGTCTTCTTTCTGTCTTTCTGTGCCTTTGCCAGTTTATAGGCATTCATTGCCATATCCCAATAAATAGGCTGACACCAGATAGCCGCTGCTCCATTGCCACGGTCAACAGCACTCGGATAGGACGAATTTGTCTTGTAAATATATTTATTGGAGTCTAGTAGTGTATTATTAAATCCTTCATAAGCTGCCCATACATCTTCGTTCGTATACGCATGCTTCTTCTGGTTTGCTTTTCCTAAATTACCGACTGCCCATGTGGTAGTTGATACTCCCAATAGTAGTGTCAGAGCCAAAAGAATTTTGCCTTTCATGATAGTTTATAAGTTTATAGTATTTTTCCTGTTACAAAGATTGCAGAAATAGCTGAAAAAAAACGATAATATTTATTCAATAAAGAACAAATACAGACCAAAACACTTTTCTACAATAAAAAATGAGACTGTTGAATATCATTTTCCCCTAATAAATTTACTTTGCTTCAAACTAGAAAATCATTTGTACCTTTCAATAAAACACTTAGCAAAGGTACAAATGATTATTATAATGAACCTATTGATTTTCCTCTATGCAGAGATTTATAATCAGTGCTTTTTTATCTCCGGTCTTTTACATTCGGGAAAGTTAGCATTAGTGCAGGAATGCCGGAAGCTGTATAAGAAGACAGGGGGGACGTTGATAATGGAACTCGCTCCAAGAACTTATTAGTCAGATTACGTTCCTTGTCACGGTTTTTCCAGCCGAGATTGATGCTGCGTTCTATGTATTCGGTGTATTGGGTTTGCCCGCAATCATTAATTAAAATAGGTATGTATTGGGCTAAGATGGCATTATAAATACCTTTTTCGTCTGTTAATTCTTCTTGAGATGGATTACCTTCCGGCCTTAAAACTTTATTTGCTGTTGACTTCTTTGCTATAATATAATCCATAGCGGCTTTTGCATGATTTAGATAAGTCTGATCTTTTGTCACAAGATAAAGCATGGCGGCAGAGCCCATGCAAGTGGCTTGGTTATAAACAAGCATTGTCCAAGCGGCATCAGCATTTCCATCATGTTTAGAGTCTGCTACTGCACCTGTTACCGGATTGAATAAATTTTCCGAAGCCCATTTATAAACGGTTTTTGCTTTTTCCAGATACTGGGAGTTGTTTGTAGCCTTATATAACTCCATTGCAGCTATGATAGTTGGATAGTTGATGCATGCCATTTTCCCTGTACGACCAAATTTCCAGTCCCAGTACATGCCCCCGCTGTTCGGATCGAACGAACCTTTATCCAAAGGATGTCCTCCTTCTGATTGTGGCTTTCCATTCCATACTCTATAAAAACCATCTTCTGATATTTTCAGGTATTTATCATCTTTGGTCAACAAGTATGCACGTGCTAACGAACCGACCCACCACATCATATCGTCATATAAATCCCAGTGGGAATAATCATACCAATCGAATGTAAACTCATTAGAACATCCCTCGAAATGCTTTTCCATCAGGTCCATATATTTTTTATCACCTGTGAGTTTATAGGCGTTTATCGTCATATCAAACATCATGGCTTGTGTCCAACCTACGGCAATCTCCGATGTTCCACTTCCTGCATCTCTACGATAAACTTGGCGGGAATCTTGGAATAAGTACTCATTAAACGAATCGTATGCTGTAATTACATCACTGTATGTAAATCCTTTATCACCGGAATTGTTGTTTTCATTGGCATCTGAATCGGAACACCCGAATAACATGGCTCCTAATATCCAGCTGAAAACGATGATTATTTTATTTTTATTCATAACTTGTTTTTTATATATGAAATTTATGAAAGAGGTTATCCACGTAAGGATAAGAGGCTAACCTCTTTTCAAAATAGGATTGTTTTAATCTAAATTCTATGCCAATAATTATGGAACTAAGACTTCCATAGGTTCACTGTAATTCCAGCGACGGACACTTTCTGTTTCGTAGTTTATACGGGCAGCTGCTCGTATAAATACTGTTCTGCCTGAAGGTATTGTACCGTTGGATTTGATGGTAACTTCCGTTCCAAAAAGAGGTTCAAAGTCTGCCCCAGTGTACTCTATCTTATTAGACCAACGATCGTCTCGTGCTCTATATCCAACAGTTGAAGAATAACTCACAAATAGTTGTATGTCAGTCATATTTAAAAAGCTGTCTTTATATTCTCCTAGAGGTTCAATTTTTTCTTTGAAGATTTCTTTGCTGACACCTCTCGTTACTTTGACCTTTACCGTAATTTTGCCATTGCTGATTGTCGGTTCACTTACGAATACTATTTTTAAGAAAGGTTCTACTTCAAAACGTACTTTTGTTATGCCTGATATTTCTTTCTCTATCGTTTCATCAGCTAAAGGCACTCCATAGTTATCTTCTCGCACTAGGGGTATGAATGGACCATCAATACGGATATTGTATGTGCCTTTGAATAATTTTGTATGCTGGAATGTGCCATCGGGCATACAATAAAAATCTGGGTTGTGCTGAACATTATCACCCCAACTGAGTTCAGTCAAGCGCACACGAATACCTTCACTGCCTTGGTCGGTCAGCACTTTTTCTCCTGTAGCTACATCTACTACTTCACCTTGCAATGTTTCCGCTGGTTCATCGTAATTGTCAACGCTGAACATGTCACAGGAACCGAAAGTGAACAGTGCACATAATAAGGTACAAAATGTTATCTTTTTCATATTCTATGTTTCTTAATTAGTTTTTTATATCACTTATCTTTTATCGGTTAGGCTGCTGATCGATTAGCGGACTCTTCGTTACTTCTCCACCCGGTATTCCGAAGTAGTAGTCAATAGTACTGTAGTCAGCAGTTCTGTTTGAAGTCCATTGGAAACGAGCGTCAAAGAAGTATTTACCAGCTTGGGTTGAGAAGAAAGGATATAATCCACGGAAACGATAACGGGAATTACTGCTAAACTTATCTTTATCTCTTGTTTCACCCCAAAATCCGCCTCTATTATTGTAATCTTGTACACGCCAACGACGCAAATCCCATTTAGTCTTATGCTCAAAGGCTAATTCTTTACGACGTTCTTTCCGTACGATGTCACGTCCTCCTTCTGTAGCTGTCAGGTTACTTGTCAACAGAGTAGCTCCTGCACGTTCACGGATATCATTTACTGCTTTGGTTGCCAGCTGGAGAAGATTTTCTCCATCAGGAGATGTTACTCCGGCTAAAGATAACTCTATTGCTGCTTCGGCCGCATTGAGCAGAACTTCAGCATAACGCATCAATATAAAAGGTTGAGCTGATTTTCCTTCGCCTGCCGCAAACGATGGATCTGGGTTTAGCCATTTACGTCCATAAAATCCGGTTATTGCCGATTCTCCCTGGTCATAGAACGGACCATTTTCTCCGCCTGCAGTCATATCTTTACCGTCATATTTTACAACTTCCTGATTTTCCATCTTAGGACTGAGATATAATGTTTTGGGCTTGCCGGTATATGCATTTAAATCTTGGTAGTGAGTGTCAGCATTGGCAAAAGAGTAATCATTGAAAAAAGGTTTGATTGGAGTTGCTCCAGTATATATTCCCGCTCTGATTTCAATTTCTCTACCTTTAAACATGTCACCGGGGAAGATTACATAGGCACGTAAGCGAGGTTCCGCATTTTTAAAGAAATCCATCGGTGTATTAAACAGCAGATAGTTACCATCGGTGTTGGAAGCACCGTCAGTTACTTTCATTGTTCCGTCAGCATAATGTTCGAAGCCATCAAATAATTCTACAAAATCAAGAGTTGGACACGTTTCAGATGATAGCGGAGCGCGGAATACTAGTGGAGCACTGTAAGCGTCATATCCGTGTGTGATGGTTGGATATATGTATTTTCTTACATATATATTTTCCGGACTAGTCAGATCGCTAAACATATCTACCATATTCTGGTATTGAGCTTCTTTATCGTTTGCTGCCCATTTTTTCTTATAAAGATCATAACCGCCATTTATCATTACTTCACGGGCTGCTTTATAAGCTTCAGTGAAATATTTTTTGGATGCATCTTCCCATTGGCTCTCGTCGAATCCGATAACACGTACGCCTGTTTTGCGTCCTAATCCTGTAAGACGTCCTTGAACTGTTTCATTATATTTAGCAACGGACCCTGCGTATAGCATAGCTTCAGATTTGAATGCTAATGCGATGTATTTACTTGAATAGCCATCCTTTAACGGTTTGTTACTTAATAGTGATATGGCTGTGTCAAAGTCAGATAACACCTGGTTCCATGTCTCTTTCTCCGACGAGCGGGGAACTTCCAGCGTACTTTCGTCAGCCGGATATTGTATCACTCTCGTAACCAGCGGTACACCACCATAGCGCTTTGCCATCGTGTAAAAGACAAAAGCTCTTACGAAATAAGCCTCACCCATATAGTGATTATAAACATTACCAGCAAAGTTTCCTTCGTATTTCGGCAAGTTCTCAATTAAAAAATTGGCATCACGCAACAAAGGAAATGATTTTCCCCAGTATTGAGTATCTTCTCCTGTAAAGCTCTTGCAGATGTTATCTCTGCCTACGGCTTCACCTGTTCCTTCAATACCGAATGCACCTAACCAGGAATTGAAATCAAATCCCCATTTTGCCATATATTTAAAATCTTCGAAAGGCATATTACTGTACATTCGTGCCATATAAATATCCATTCCCGATTCGCTTCCTATTAAGTCTTTATCGGTAATGAGATTCTTGGGAGCAATATCTAGATCATTGCAACCGCTGAATAATAAGATACTAAACAATGATAATATAAATATCTTTTTCATATAGATAATATTTTAAATTATTTTTTTGTCCAAAACCTTAAAAAGAAAGAGACATTCCTACTGTATAGGTTTTGTTTAACGGATACATTCTACCCAGATCGTCGTCAGGATGTTCCGGGTCGACAAATTTCACGCCTGTTATTGTAAACAGATTGTAGGCATTGGCAAATATGCGAAGGTTCATGGTCGACAAAGCTTTTATCCGAGGAAGGGTATAGCCAATTTCTATACTCTTAAGACGTAAATAAGCTGTGCTGACGCGATTGAATTCAGAGTTCCCTTTTGGATAATGGCCCGTATATCCATAGTGACCGCTTACCCATTGAGTCTTCGGATCGTAGGGATCAGCCAGAGGGTCTGTCGGATGCCAACGATCAAGGAATTGCTCCAAAGCACCTCCGCCATTTTCACCCCATATATTGTATAAAGGTTCTTTATATTCCATAGAACCGAGGGCAGAACCTTGAAATAATATGTTCAGATCAAAATTCTTATATGCGAAATCCAAATTCAAACTGTAATTTAACCAAGGTGTTTGATCGAATGCAAAAGGATGTTCATCTTGACCATTGATTTCACCATCTCCATTCCAGTCTACATACTTGTAATCTCCAGGGAGTATATCTCTGTCTTTATAAATAGGGTATGTCCAGATATCATTCCAATCAGTGTAACGTCCTGCTGAATTATAACCGAATTGAACACCTTGATAACGATTGTTCAAATTGTCATTGCGCCATCTATCATAAGAACTGGACCAAGGACCTTTATTGACTGCAGTCATGTGTTTTCTGCGAGTAATAGTACCTATTGCTTTTACCTTATAAGAAAAATCTCCTATTTTATTCCGGTGTGTAAGCTCCAGGTCTATACCAAATTGCCGGTCGCTGTTAACGTTCTCTAATGGAGCTTCAGCGCCTACAACTGTTGGTAAATCTCCGCTACTACGGGCAAACATATTTTTGCGGCGGCGGTCGAAGTAGTCAATCACAAAACCGAATAAACCATTCCATCCCTCAAAGTCTACACCAATGTCGAATGTTCTTGATTCGTACCATGAGATACCCTCATTAGGAAGAGGTTTCGGTGAGGCGGCATAAACGAATTTATCGCCAAAGACGAAGCCGGGAGCATATTGATTATAATACCCTTTTTCAGCATTTCCGCTGGTAGCAGGATAATTATATCCTTGTGCCCATTCATAATTCCAATTATTACTTAAATCATCTCCTAATACACCGTAGCTGGCACGTACCTTCAACTGATTCACAAAAGAAAGAGCAGATATTGATTTGAAAAACGACTCTTCAGAGATACGCCATCCTGCTGATATGGAAGGGAAGAACCCCCATTTATGTCCTTTGGCAAACTTAGATGATCCATCGTAACGGAATTGTGCTTCAAGCAAATAACGGCTTCCGTAAGCATAATTTATTCTACCTATTAAAGCTGAATTAGCTTCCTCGTAAAGATCGGAGTTACCCGAATACATTCCACCTTGTTGGGCAGTGTCTTCGCCTACAAAAAGATATGGAACGCTGAAGGCAAGATTGCGTTGGGCATAGAAGTTATCTCCCTGACGTTTCTGAGTTTCCCAACCGATTAATCCACTTACGGAATGTTCTCCAAATGTGCGATTATAATTCAATATTAACTGAGCCAGAGTCTGTTGTTTATCGTACATTTTTCGAAGGAGGTTGCTCGGAGAACTGTTGTTATACAATTTTTGAGTATAGGTATCGGTCAAATCATCATAAGCATATTGATAATATTCCTTACGGTAACTTTCATTGTTGTCCAATCGGTAATCGTAACTAAACAATGCTTTTGCTGACAAGCCTTTTAAAACAGGTGTTATTGTTCCAAAATCATAATTGAGTGATGCTGAAGATTGGATATTTTTCTGTTTGTTCTTTTTGTATCCCGACACGTCGGAAGTCATGAAGGCAACCGTATTATTTTCCAATTCTAATCCTTTGTAATTTAACATTGTATTTTCCGGATCGGCATACGCTGGATACAATACCCCTTGCGACCAATAGTTGCGAATAATATCTACTGAACTGTAATAAGGAGAATTTCGTTCATCGAGGAAAGCACTAAGATTGAGTTCGAAAGTCAATCCTTTAAGAATTCTTGTCGAGATGTTAGAACGAATATTATATTTCTCATAATTCAAATCTCCTGATTTGAAAAATCCTTCCTGATAGAAATATCCCATACCTATATAATATTGGGTTCTTTCATTTCCTCCTGAGATGCTGATATCGTGTTGAGTTTGAGGAGAATGATCTGAAAATATTAATGAATTCCAATCTGTAGCTCGGCGTGAACCATTGCGGAAAGCTTCGAACTGATCTTCACCGTATATAATATTCCCACCATCTACTTTATTCATCGCCTTTTCATTATATAAAGTCATTGTTCCATACGGATCGGACAGTTTAGGCATGTCAGATGGCTGTTGGATGGTAAAGGAACCATTGTATGAGACTTTTGTCTTTCCCTCTTTTGAGCCTTTTTTAGTAGTTACTAATATAACACCATTGGCAGAACGTACCCCATAAATAGCAGCCGAAGCATCTTTCAGTACAGATATATCATCAATGTCATTAGCATTCAAACGCTGGAAGTCTTGCACGTCACGAGGAACACCGTCAATGATGACCAATGGAGCATCATATCCACGAATATCAAAATTATTACTATAAGATCCGGGTTCGGCACTTTTTTGCCATACGCGTACTCCGGAGATTTTACCGGTAAGCATATTCTGCGGATTCTCATTTTTTGTTTTCAATAGGTCGGTACTTCTCACTCCTGCTATTGCACCGGTAAGGCTCACTTTTTTTTGTACACCATATCCCACAACCACTACATCACTAAGAGTGATGTCATTGGATTTCATAGAAACATTGATTTGTGTACGTCTATTCACTTTTTCTTCTATAGAATTATAGCCTATAAAAGAGAATACTAAAGTAGCATTATCTGGAGCTTCAATACGATATTGACCATCTATACCGGTTATCGTACCTACGGTTGTGTTTTTGATTACAACATTGGCCCCGATTACAGGTTCATTGGTTTCATCTGTAACAATACCTGATATGGTTCTTTTCTGCGCCCATGATGGTGAGCTCAAAGTCAGAAGAAACACCATAAGAATGCAAGAATACAGATATTGCATTTTTTTTGCACGTTGTGTTTTCATCATAATGATAATTATTAAAATTTAGTTATGTTTTTATTCAGTATGAACTGGTTACTACTCGAATCTTTAGCCTGATAAATAGGCAAACAAGCAAAAGATTCGAGTAAGAACAGGGTCTTTTTTTAGTTTAATTCGACGCTGTGGAATACCAGCTTATTTTCATTGCTGCTCTTTTCTCCATTAAATACGCCTATGGCCAACACTACATTACTGCCGTTAAATTGAGCCAGGTCGTATACGAATGTAGCATAGGTATTAGGATTGTCCGGACCTCCTGCATCATGTTTGAACTTCCAACAACCATTTTCTGCAGCAGCTGCTTCTCTGGCCGTATTAGATATTGGATTTAGATTGATGAATGTTCCGTCTTCTTTGATAACAGTAAGTTTAAAGAATGTCCATTGATTACCAAACGTGCGGGTTGTCAACGTTAATTTATTATTTCCTTCTGCTATTGCAAATTTTGCATAGAAATAAGCCTCGGGTTTATTGGTATTAGCGGCTCCGTTCCCCGTTGTTTTTATCAGATAACCTTCACTAGGGAATACTTCTGGGTCTTTTACTGTCGGCATAAATGCCCAACAATAGGCTATATGATTTACATTTCGCCACTCACGGTATGCTGCATAATAATCGCCGCTACCACCACGAATGGGGCTTATTCCAGTGAATGATTTAGCTGTTTGAACCATTGTTGAACGGACCATTTCTGCAGTTAACTTCCATTCTTCCAAACCTGTGATAGCGGTGCCGGGCAGCCAGTTCCATCCTTCGACTTTTTGTGGAGCGAAGCGTATAGCGCGAAGAACCAATTGTTTCCAATAATCACCTGTTGCGGTACGATAGATTCCGATAGCTATAATAACTTCTTTTCCAACATAGTCACTTAAGTCAAAATCATAATCAGTATAACTTTGCGAACCACAGGTTTTGGTTCCTCCCACTTTCACAGCTACAGGTTCTGCAGCAGAAAGATCTACTACTTGCACTCCAAAATACGCAGGTGCTTTGTCATCTGCATTATGAGTGCGGATTCTTAATGACAATATCTTGTTGTCTTCCGTAATCTTCTTGCTGCCATAAGTATAAGAATCAAATGCATCCAGATTGGCCGGATTTTTTTGTTCATCCCCCGTATTTCTAATTCTTAGAGTGGTTCCTTCAGGCTGTTCTTCCATATTGCCCCAGAAACTCAAAGTACACATATAATCGGTTGACCAATCCCAATGAGGATAGCTATCAGCATTTTTTCCGCCTCTGTATTCATTATAAAGCCATTTATCAGCCTCTTTCAAATCATCAGCTGTTAAACCTGGCAATACTTCTACTCCACCCAGACGAATATCGAGAGTGGCTATCTTATCTATAAACTGGGCTTTCTTGATATCCCTTGAAACTGCTACATAACCGGTTTTACTAAATGTAATAGAATAATCATCAATAATGAGACTTTCAAATAAGTATGTACCATCATTGGCGGTAGTTGTAGTCAATGAACCCAGTTTTACTGTTACCCCTGCAAGAGGAGCATTGTTGTTCTTAGCATCAGTTACAGTACCCATAACCTTTGCTGCTGCACTTAGCATCTGAATACTTATAGATGCTACTTTATTAGCATCGAACTTGCCGGCTAAAACAGTTGCGCTGGTAGTCAGATAATCTTTTTTGGTGAATGTAATGGTACGTTTATCCATAGGTACATTAGAGAAAGAGTACTTTCCATCGGCACCAGTAGCTGTAGAACCTTCGACATCAGAAATAGTAACTGCAACGCCATTGATAGGCGTGTTGTTTTCGTCAGTTACCATACCTGTTACAGTACCATAGTCGGACTTGGTCGAATCATCGTCATCGCTACACGAACTAGTTGTGAAAGCGATAGCTCCCACTAACATAAAGAACGTAAACGTTCGTAAGTTTTTCATTAGTTTCATACGCAATTCAAAATAAAGTTTTTTGTTTTTCATAATTAAATATCTATGTATTGTAAGTTTACCGGATTTGTCAAATGTGTTTTTCTTTTTTTGATTTTTATATGCATTATAATTCGTTGTATAATTTTTGGCAAAAAAAGAGCATGACGGTTAATTTATAGGTTAAAAAGCGGTTATTTATCTAGGAAATACATTAATCTTTGCCATTTAAAGTCAATATTTTGATATATCAATAATGTTGAGAGTTCATTGTTTTTCATTAATGTAAACATATACAGAAGTTTTTTTCTATAAATATGATACCTGGATATATCTCTGTGGAACTAAGCGCTTCTTTAATAGTGGTTTATTCAAAAATAGGAGAGATGCTAGTTATGATTATTTTTTCTTGGAGAATATTTTTGAAAAAAAAATGAATATTAAAGGTGTTAAGCTTATTGCAATTTGATATTTTATTTTAAATTTGCATTCAATTCTTTGATTAGAAACACACAAATAAAATATTATGAAGTTGTCATCTTGCCATATCATAGCTACAATAAGTATATTTTTTTTATCATCAACCTTATACGGGCAAGGATTAGAATTTAAAGGGAATGATTATCCCATTGATGAGCGTACATCCTATAATGTTTTTAATGATACGCCTATTCAGTTTTCGGATAAGTTTAATATAAGTTTTGAAATGTCATTAACGCGTCCTTCTCGTTTAGGTTATATCGTTAGGATAAAGAATGAAAATAATAAGATATATAATTTATCTTATTATAACGATGGTATATTCTCTGTGTTTAAATTAAATGAAGAAGGAAAGAATAGTCTCATTGCTGCCAAATTTGAGACTAAGGATTTAGTAGCATCTCGTTGGTTTCAAGTATCAATAAAATTTGATTTACAAAAAGATTCTTTATGTCTTGCAATCAAACAACAAAAATTTTTTGTACACAACCTTGAGTTACCTTCTAAATGGACTCCAGACATATATTTTGGAAAGAGTGATTATATGATTGATGTGCCAGTTTTCTCAATAAGACAACTTATAATTTCTGATGATAAACAACAGTACAATTTTCCTTTAGATGAAAGTGAAGGAGAGGAGGTTCACTCTATTGAGGGAAAAGTATTCGGACAAGTTAGTAATCCGAAATGGCTTATAAATGAGTCTTATAATTGGGCACAGAAGTATAAGTTTACATCTTCTAGTGTAGCAGGCTATAATTTTGATGATCTTACGGACAATATCTACATATTTAATAAAGATACTCTTATTACCTATAATTTGTACTCGGGTGACGTAATATGTAATAGTCTTGCAAATAAGTGTCCTATCGATATTTTTCTGGGAACAAATTTTTGGAATAGTGGAGCTAATAAACTTTATGTATATGAAGTTCATGTAGATGATGCTGGCAAACCAACAGTTGCAACTTTGGATTTGCGAGCGAAAGAATGGACTGTAGTGAGCAATGAAAACTTACCCATGCAACTTCATCACCATAGTGTTGCTTATGATCGGGAGAATGAACGGCATTTCATATTTGGCGGTTTTGGAGACATATACTATAGTAAAGAACTGTATGTGTATAATTATAACAAAAACAGACTGGATTCGGTAGTTTTGAAAGGAGACCGGATAGAACCACGCTATTTTTCATCAATGGGATACCGTAAGGATGACAATTCTCTCTATATATATGGAGGTATGGGTAATGAATCAGGCGAACAAATAGTGGGACGTCAATATTTTTATGATTTACATAAAGTAGACTTGAACAATAACACGGTTTCCAAGCTGTGGGAAATACCATGGAATAGAGAAAACATAGTTCCTGTAAGAGAAATGGTTATTCAGGATGATTCTTATTTTTATACGCTTTGTTATCCGGAACATTGTTCTAATACTTATCTCAAATTATATCGTTTTGCATTCAAAGACGGAGCTTTTCAAATATTAGGTGACTCTATACCTATACGTTCCGAAAAGATAAAAACGAAAGCTAATTTGTATTATAGTGACAAACTCAATAAACTCTTTGCGGTGGTTCAGGAATTTGACGACGATGATATATCTTCCAGTGTGGGTGTGTATTCATTGGCTTTTCCTCCGATAAGTCATGCGCCATTGAGTGCATACAAACCTCACAGTAAAAATAGTGAATTTACTTTCCAAATATTGATAGCATTGCTTATATTATTAGTTATAGTAATTATATCTGCTTTGATCTTTTTTATCAGACGTCGCTCCCATGAGAAACAAGGAGCAAATGATAAAAAAACTATTATAAATCCAGTAAATGTAAAATGTTCCACTTCCTTGGAACAAAATTTAGTAAAAGCTAATAGCATTTATTTGTTTGGGGAGTTTATGGTACGTGACAGGCAAAATAAGGATATAACCTATATGTTTAGTACCAAATTAAAACAGGTATTCTTATCAATTCTTCAATATAGCCCTAAAGGAGGTATCTCATCACAGAGGTTAAGTGAATTGTTTTGGCCCGGTAAATCTGAAGATAAGGTGAAAAATTCACGTGGGGTTGCCATTAATCATGTAAGAGGAATCTTAAAAGAAATTGATGGAATTGAACTTGTATACGATAAAGGTTTGTTCAGGATTGAATACACGGATGAATTTTATTGTGATTATCTTGCTTGCGTCAAACTTTTGATGATAAATAATACTGGAGGAAATGCGACAGAACTAATTGGAATTGTATCTCGCGGGAAGTTTCTTCGGTCAATTGATATGCCAGAGTTCGATTCTTTCAAAGGAAATCTTGAGCAAAAATTAGAACCGGTATTATTGATTGAGATCGAAAATTGTTTTAAAAAAGAAGCATATAAGATAGTTGTTGCACTTTGTAAGAGTTTATTTCATATTGATCCTATCAATGATGAAGCTCTTTGTTATACAATTCAGTCTCTGACAAAAATGAATATGGTAAATGAGGCAAAAGTGCAATACTTGCAGTTTTGTGTTGAATACATGAATACAATAAATAGAGAATATACTTACTCCTTTATGGATTTACAAAAGAGGAGCATACACTAGTTCTCAGTAGCCATATCAACAATTATGATATATTGAATTTACAAAGGGACAAAAATAAAACAATAAATCAAAAAAAGCCCATCTTTATTAAAATATTAATTACGGACGGGCTGAACTTTTCAGATTTTACTTAAATGGGCTTGCCTTTACTCCCTCGAAAGTCATCTTTATGGGTTTTATTTTTCCATCTTTATCAAAGTACATACGGTCAACGCAGGTCACACGAGCGTTTCCATCCGTTTCACCCAATGGATGGCGATGATAAATGATGTACCATTCATCCTCTCCCGGCCCTTTTACAACTGAATGATGGCCGGCACCTGTTCCAATATTGGGATCTCTCTGTAATATTTTTGCTTCTCTTTTGAAGGGTCCGAACGGTGAGTCGGCAATGGCATAAGCAACACAATAATCCGGTCCGGTCCAACCGCCTTCCGACCACATAAAATAGTATTTTCCGTTACGTTTCAACATAAAAGGTCCCTCTACATATTTTTCGGGGGTTACTTCCTTATAAAGGGTACCATCTTCAAACGGTACGATACTCAACAAGTCCGGGGCCAGTTTCACCATATTACAATGTCCCCAGCCACCATAATACATATAATATTGTCCGTCATCATCTTTGTAAACAAACTGATCGATCGGTTGCGCACCATTTACAAATTTATCAATCAGAGGTTTGCCTAACGCATCTTTAAATGGTCCGGCAGGATTGTCGGCCACAGCTACACCAATACCGCCCAGTTCATTATTGCTTTGGATATCATTCGCACCGAAAAATATATAATATTTATCATTCGCATGAATCACGGCAGGTGCCCACAAAGCACGTTTAAACCAACTTATATTTTCTTTTGATAACACTTTCGAGTGCTTTGTCCAGTTCACCAGGTCTTTAGACGAGAAGGCATCCATGAAAGTCTGTTCGTCATAAGGCGCCGAATACGTAGGATAAATCCAGTATTCATCCCCAAATACAACTCCTTCCGGATCGGCATACCATCCCGGGAATACAGGATTGCCACTCGTCTTCGGTTGTTGATTGGCTTTTTGTCCAAATACAGACTGGGAACAGCAAATAATACTAAGAAGGATAAGGTGCTTCAGTTTCATACAATATCAATTTTAAAGTTCGTGCTGCAAAGATGAGAAAAAACAACTAGAAAATTCAATAAATACGAACCAATTAAGGATAAATACTAACCAATCTGCAAAAAAAAGATGATTTATCAAGATTTTATGCTTTCTTTGCAATATTATTATTAAGTAAAAAATACCATGAGAAGCAGATTGTTATTCCTAACCGTACTTTTAATAATTATTTGTGCATCCTGTCAACCCAAGAAGAAAACAGAGCCGGAAAAGGAAGCCGTAACAGGAGCGACTTATACAAATCCGCTACGTGAAAGAGGAGCAGAGCCATGGGCTGTTTTTTATGAAGGGAAATATTATTATACGCAAGGCTCTGAAAGCAGAATCATGCTCTGGGAGACCAGTGATATTACAAATTTGAATGACAGTCTTAGAAAGCCGGTATGGATACCAACCGATCCAAGCAATTCCCATCACTTATGGGCCCCCGAAATGCATCGCATCAACAACAAATGGTATATTTACTTCGCAGCAGACGATGGCAACATGGACAATCACCAGATTTATGTGATTGAAAACGAGGCTGATATTCCTACAGAAGGTAAGTTTGTCATGAAAGGGCGCATACCGACCGACAAAGATAATAACTGGGCAATTCATGCGAGTACTTTCGAACACAACGGACAGCGTTACATGATTTGGTGCGGATGGCAAAAACGAAGAATTGACAGCGAGACACAATGTATTTACATCGCTTCGATGGAAAATCCGTGGACTCTTTCTTCTGACAGAGTCCTGATTTCCAAACCTGAATATGAATGGGAGTGTCAATGGGTTAATCCCGATGGCAGCAAAACAGCCTATCCGATCCATGTGAACGAAGCACCTCATTTCTTTCAGCCGAAGAATAAAGATAAAGTATGCATTTTTTATTCCGCCAGCGGTAGCTGGACTCCCTATTATTGTGTAGGATTGCTAACAGCAGACGCCAATGCCAACCTGTTGGACCCTGCTTCCTGGAAGAAACATCCGACACCCGTATTTCAGCAGAAACCGGAGAATGAAGTTTTTGGCCCTGGCGGCAGTTCTTTCGTCTCTTCACCGGATGGAAAGGAATGTTATATGCTTTATCATGCCCGTCAGATACCGAATGACGCTCCAGGTGCAATGGACTCACGTACTCCCCGCTTACAAAAAATAGAGTGGGACAAAGATGGGATGGCTATACTGGGAATACCGAATAAAACCGGAACAATATTGCCCAAACCATCAGGAACAAAAATAGCTGAAAAATAACAAAAACATTTATTCATACGATTCAGCAGTCAAACGCAAATTTACATGAACCCATAAAGGACAAAAACTGACCATCACTTCCATTCTCTATTATCCGAAGCCGCTTTATACGGGACTTTATATAAAAAAGAAGAGAATTTATTATTTTTTGAACGGTAATTTTCCTTTATTCTCTTTTATTTCCACTTTCTTTGCGATATTCCTTTTTAATGGGATACCAATTCAACAACTAATTATAAATGTATACCATGAACATGAAAAAGAATTTTCTAACAATGCTGCTTGCATTGGCTTTATGCGGTTCGACTTTTGCTCAATGGAAACCTGCCGGTGACAAAATCAAGACATCGTGGGGAGAACAGCTTGACCCTAAAAACGTATTGCCGGAATATCCGCGTCCTATCATGGAACGTAATGACTGGAAAAACTTGAACGGGCTTTGGAAATATGCAATCACAAAGAAAGGTGATCCTACGCCTGCTGCTTACCAAGGCGATATTCTTGTTCCTTTTGCCGTAGAATCGTCTTTATCAGGCGTAGGTAAAATGATAAACGAAAAAGAAGAACTGTGGTACCAACGCACTTTCGATATTCCTTCAGCCTGGCGCGGCAAACAAATCCTGCTGCATTTCGGTGCGGTAGACTGGAAAGCAGAAGTTTGGGTGAATGATGTAAAAGTAGGCGAACACACAGGCGGATTTACTCCTTTCTATTTCGATATTACTTCTGTACTTAATAAAGGAAATAATGACTTGGTAGTAAAAGTATGGGATCCTTCAGATCGTGGCGAACAACCCAGAGGAAAACAAATAGCAAATCCTCATGGCATTTGGTACACTCCGGTTACAGGTATCTGGCAAACAGTGTGGTTGGAACCGGTTGCAACACAATACATCACTAATCTGAAAACTACTCCTGATATTGACAATAATTCTGTTAAGGTAGAAGTTGCCGCTAATACGACCTCTGCCGACAAAGTGGAAGTAAAAGTATTCGATGGTAAGAACCTTGTAGCCAAAGGCGCAGCGTTGAACGGAGTACCTGTTGAACTGACAATGCCTGCTAATGCTAAACTGTGGTCTCCGGACTCTCCTTTCCTCTACAATATGGAAGTGACTCTGTATAAAGACGGAAAAGCAATAGACCAGGTAAAGAGTTATACGGCTATGCGTAAATATTCTATCCGCAAAGGTCAGAATGGCATCACTCGCCTGCAATTGAACAACAAAGACTATTTCCAGTTCGGTCCGCTCGACCAGGGGTGGTGGCCTGACGGTTTGTATACCGCACCGACAGACGAAGCATTGGTTTATGACTTGAAGAAGACGAAAGACTTCGGCTACAACATAGTACGTAAGCACGTCAAAGTAGAACCTGCACGCTGGTACACTCATTGCGACCAATTAGGATTGATCGTATGGCAAGATATGCCGAACGGTGGTCCTAGCCCACAGTGGCAGGCACGCAATTATTTCAACGGTACGGAAGTGATTCGTTCTGCTGCTTCGGAAGCTAACTATCGCAAAGAGTGGAAAGAAATCATCGACTGTCTGTATTCTTATCCGAGTATCGCTGTATGGGTTCCTTTCAATGAAGCATGGGGACAATTCAAAACTCCGGAAATCGTAGCATGGACCAAAGAATACGATCCTAGCCGCCTGGTGAATCCTGCCAGCGGTGGTAATCACTATACTTGTGGCGATATTCTCGACCTTCACCACTATCCGGGCCCGAACATGTTCCTTTACGATCCGAGACGCGCTACCGTATTGGGTGAATATGGAGGTATCGGCTTGGTAGTAGAAGGAAACACTTGGGTGAATGACAAGAAAAACTGGGGTTATGTGAAGTTCAATACATCGGACGAAGTAACGAACGAATACATTAAATATGGCAAACATCTGTTGGAATTGATCCGGAAAGGATTCTCTGCTGCCGTATATACCCAGACAACAGACGTAGAAGGTGAAATCAACGGTCTGATGACTTATGACCGTAAAGTAATCAAGATGAATGAAGCTAAAGTCAGAGAAATCAACCAACAGATCTGTAACTCTCTGAATAAATAATAAATAGAATAATACTCTTTTCCTTATTGAATATCAAGACAGCACCTTTGAATTTTTAAATTCGAGGTGCTGTATTTTCATTTATAATAAGAAAGCTCTCTCATTGCCATCGGTCAGAGAGCAATGTTTCATTTAAAGGAGATTTTTATGAACAGCAAACATATCTTCTTATCCACCTTAGTCGGTCCCTTAGTAATTCCGTCACTCAATGCAGCCGAAACCAACAGGCCCAACATACTATTTGTCATTTCCGACGACCAGTCTTACCCGCACGCATCGGCCTACGGATCACCCATAGCTAAAACACCGGCCTTTGATTTTGTAGCCCGCAACGGCTGGTTATTCAACAACGCGTTCGTTACTTCTCCTGGAAGCAGTCCCTCGCGAGCTTCTATCTTAACCGGACTTTATCCCTGGCAAATAGCAGAAGCAGGTACTCATGCTTCCTCCTTCCCTGCCGAATATAAATGTTTTCCTGATATTTTGGCCGAAGCAGGTTATCATGTTGGCTGCACAGGCAAAGGATGGGGCCCCGGCGACTGGAAAATATCGGGACGAAAACATAATCCTGCAGGTCCGGAATACAATAAAAGACACATTCAACCTCCTTTCAAAGGAGTGTCCAATACCGATTATTATCAAAACTTTAAAGAATTTCTCCACGCCAGAAAGGAGAAACAGCCTTTCTATTTCTGGGTCGGCTCACGTGAGCCGCATCGTCCTTATGAAAAGGATAGCTGGAAAAAAGCCAATAGAAAACTGGCCGATGCAAAAGTTCCTTCTTTTCTTCCCGATAAGGAGGCCATAAAAGGAGATTTATTAGACTATGGAACGGAAATAGAATGGTATGACAGCCAATTATCCCGTATCCTTGACACATTGAAAGAAGAGGGCGAATTAGAGAATACTCTGATTATTGTCATGGCAGACAATGGGATGCCTTTCCCCGCAGCCAAAGCAACTTGTTTTGAATATGGTATTCATATTCCAATGGCTATATGTTGGATAGGTAAGATTAACAAAGGAGGTATCAGTGATGAATTTGTAAGTGGAGTCGATCTGGCCCCAACAATCCTTGATGCAGTTGGCATACATAATAAAGGGCAAATGGTAGGTATCAGTCTACTACCCTATCTTCAGAAAAAGAGAAAAGACACTGGAAGAACGATGGTTTTTGCAGGAAGAGAACGTCATGCTTCTGCACGTTACAATAATTGGGGATATCCGAGCCGTGCATTAAGAACAAAAGATTTTCTTTATATCAGAAACTTCCGTCCGGAGAGATGGCCTGCAGGTGACCCTTGCGCTATTGATAAAAAAGGAAGACTAGAAGCAATGCATAGTGCTTATTACGACATAGACCAATGTCCGGCATGGGACTTCATTGTCAGCAACAGAGATGACAGAGAAATATATCTTTATTTTCTGAAAGCAGCAGGGAAACGGCCTTATGAAGAATTGTATAATGTATCTACCGATCCCGGTTGCCTTCATAATTTAGTTGGAAATGGTAAATGCACTGAAAAGCTAAATAATCTCCGTAAAGAAATGGACAAATTACTTAAAAAGACCAAAGATACACGCTACTTGGATGATCCGACCCAAGATGACATCTGGGAAACTTATCCGCGTTTGAGTGGAGCAATCCGTACCTTTCCAACACCTTTATTTTAATTGGAGGATCCAAAGGATATAAGTAATATCCTCTTTACATAAAAACGCATTGATATCCCACTCCAACAAATATAGAACCTGTTGAAGTGGGATTAGTTTATTCATATATTTAATGTATTAAAGCATAGCTAGTAAGTAATACTACCTATGTCTCCATGGTTTCCTGCTAACATGCCCGGATTATCTTACCGGCATCTCTTTCGTTCCACTCCAATGAACAGTTCCTTTCACTCCAGTGAACAAGCCTGTGCACTCTAGTAAACAATTCGTGCCACTCCAGTAGAACGAGCGGAATGTCTTATTAAAACAGGGTCGACGCATTATATTTTTTACTATCTTACAACTTGTATTTTATTTTT
>OGIR01000482.1_pt1 | contig 32711 bp, 44 predicted proteins | sample 1571831 | NCBI WGS metagenome assembly OGIR01 (sample SAMEA2582124, study PRJEB24529) | metagenome | biome: Human gut stool | place: China | collected 2011 | reverse complement strand
GCTTCATCGGCAGAAGATAAAGACAGCGTGGCAGTGGCATGGGGATATCACGGAAAAGCAAAAGGCGTTATCGGTTCTTTTCTTGTATTAGCTGACTGGGAGGGTGATGAAGATAATTACTGGACCCAAGATCTTTGGACATTAAAAGGTGCGAAAATGGTTCAAGTTGACGGGAAAATCATAAAAGAAAATACATGGTACACCATGGTTAATGGAGAAATTAAGGAAGTAGAAAGTGAGGAATAATTATGGCAGATACAAAGCAGGCATTAACAGAGACAGGGAAGAAACAGAAAGCAGGTATTGCTTCTTACTTATCGAATGATGCAGTTAAAAAAAATATTATGAGCGTTGTTGGGGAAAAAAATACAACAAGATTTATTTCCAGTGTAGTTTCAGCAGTTCAGACTAATCCTACATTAGCGCAATGCACAAACAGCAGTATTCTATCGTCTGCATTATTAGGAGAAGCATTACAGCTTACTCCTAGTCCACAATTAGGCCAGTATTACATGGTTCCCTATGATAATACCAAGGCAGGAGTTAAGGAAGCCCAATTTCAGATTGGATACAAAGGATATATTCAGTTGGCAATCAGAAGCGGTCAATATCGGAAAATCACAGTTTCAGAGGTTAAAGAGGGGGAAGTTTCTTATTTTAACCCAATCACAGAAGAAATTGTTCTTAATGCGAACCCGATAAGTGGAGTAAATAGAGCAACATCAAAAACGGTTGGATATTATGCAATGTTTGAGCTTATGAATGGGTTCAGAAAAGAAATCTACTGGACAAAAGAAACCATGGAAGAACACGCAAGAACATATTCAAGCGGTTATAGAAACGATTTGCGGAAGAAAACGGCATATACATTTTGGTCTAAGAATTTTGATGCAATGGCTAAAAAGACACTTATCAGACAGCTTATCGGGAAATGGGGAATAATGAGCATTGAAATGAAAATGGCTTATGAAAATGACATGGCAGTTATTGATGAAAATGGAAATGCGCACTATGTTGATAACCAAATTGATGCGGCTGAATTGGCACAGGAAGAAATCGAAGAGAACGCTAATTCAGTAGACTTTGACGAAGCTATAGAAGCACAGGCAACGGAGGTACAGGATGAGAGTAATTAGTCAGGACGGAACAATAGATATTCCTTATGATTCTGTTACTTTAGAAGAATCATATGTTGGAATATATGGAGATGGATTAGACAGATGGGAGATCTTAGCATACTTTGCTTTACATGAGAGACCTAAATGTATAGCACTTTATAGTTCGGAGGAAAAAGCAAAGAAAACTATGGAAATGCTTAGAGATACATATATCGGTATGCCTATCGTAATGCAGAATGTTGATGTTTCAGAAAATATGGCGAAGGAATTTGAAAGATTAAAGAAATGCGGTATTGTGGTGCAAGCAGATAATCAACCGTCAAAAGTAGAATATATTAACAATGCTGTTTTCCAGTTTCCAGAAGATAGTGAGGTGGAAGTATGACAATGCTAATAGGATGGCTACTTTTGACTTGGTCTATCGCAATCTTCCTTATACTTGTACTTGGATGGGAATTTTCTGCAAAAGAAAAGTTTTTAATGTGCGTAGGTTTCTGCTTGCTTTTATTAGCAATTAGTGTTGGTGCTTTTTTGATTACAGGGGGAAAGTGATATGAAACTTAAATGCATTTCAACTGGAAGTAGCGGAAACTGCTATATCCTAACCGATTTTAGTGGACAATCATTGATAATTGATGCAGGAGTACCGATAAAAGACATTAAGCGTGGTCTGGACTGGAATATTAAGAACGTGGCAGGATGCATTTTAAGCCACGTTCATTCAGACCATTTCAAGTCAGTGAAAGACTTAGAATCTATAGGAATTGCGGTCTGGAAACCGTCTATTGAATATGAAACAGCAATTACAACAATGAGCAAGCAAATGGGTAATTTTAATGTATCATGCTTCAATTTGACAACACTGGACGGTAAATGGACACATACCAATACAGACGGAACGGAATGCCCTTGCTACGGATTCCTGATAACACATAAGGAAATGGGTAAAATGCTGTATATCACAGACACAGAGCTGATTAAATGGCGTTTTAAGGATGTAAACCACATTCTGTTAGGCGTTAATTATGACAAAGATTTAGTTGATATGGACAATCCAAAAGCTAACCACGTAATCAGAGGTCATATGAGCATTGATACAGCTTGCGATTTTGTTAAGGCAAATGATTCAGACAGCCTACAGAACGTCATAATGTGTCACCTAAGCAATGAAAATGCGAATGCTGATACTTTTATCGAAAAAATGAGAAAAATCGTTCCTAGTGCAAATGTGAGCGTTGCACAGGGCGGTATGGAATGGGAACTTAGAAATGCGGATGAATGTCCGTTTTAGGAGAAAGTGAGGAGAAATATATGCCAAATTGGTGCGAGGGAATGTTAAAGATAAGAGGAAAACAGGAAGATGTATTTAATCTTTTAGCTGATAATCTGCAAGTTTGGAAAACAATTATTGTTAAAGAGCCAAAAATTGATATACGAGAAGAACTTGACAGAGAAGCAATCGAGATAAACAGAGAGGACGGAACTATATATGTTAATGACACTGCGCATATAAAAGGTACTCGCAGAAACTTTGTTAAGCCAAATGATATAAATGTATGGAAAAGAAAAGACGGAAACGCTTGTGTTGCTGTTGAATTCAAATCGGCTTGGGGTGTAGAAAGTGAACCATACGTTGAATTATCCAAGGCATACAATGTAGATATAAAAATAGAAGCATTTGAAAGAGGCATGGAATTTAGTAGATATATTCTTATCGAGAATGGCAACTTAAAAGAAGATAGGGAAGATAAATATAATGATTATGTGTGGGATTGCGTAATGCCTAACTTGGGCGGCTGAAAGAAGAAAGTGAGGATTAATACAGTGAACAGTGTAGATATATCAGGAAGAATGACAAGAGAGCCAGAAGTAAGATATGCGGCAGATAAGCCATTTGCAAAATTCTGCCTTGCAGTAAATCGCAGATTCAAACAGGACGGACAGCCAAATGCAGATTTTATCAACTGTACGGCATTTGGGAAAATGGCTGAATTTGTGGAAAAATACGGAAGAAAAGGCGTAAAGTTTGAAGTTCACGGAAGATGGCAGACTGGAAGCTATAAGAACAAGGACGGTAACACCATTTATACAAACGACTGCATGGTTGAGTCAATCGAGTTTGCAGAAAGTAAGAGCAGTAGCAGTGAACAGGAAAACGGAAGTGCAGTTCCAAGTGGGGACGGGTTTATGAATATACCAGACGGCATTGACGAAGAATTACCATTTAACTAAAAGGGAGCGTGATTTATTTTGCAGAATCCAAGGCAGAGATATGCGATAGAATCAAAGAACCGTAAACGGTTACTGGAAGTAAACCCTAGCCTTACGGATGAAAGCGGTATCTATTTCTTGACAAGAACTGATGAAAACGGCTTTCGATACGCTTATATCGGGCAGGCAGTACATATTTTGCAGAGATTAGCAGGACACCTTGCAGGATATCAGCATATAGATTTATCACTCAAAAAGCATGGGCTATATTCGATTGAAAATCCTTACGGTTGGAAGATTGGATTTATGCATTTTCCAGTTAGCCAGTTGGACGAGAAAGAGCAGTATTACATCAAAATTTATGCTGACAATGGTTATCAGCTTAGAAACAAAACTTCTGGTAGCCAAGGAGAGGGAAAAGCACAGATTGATGAGTATCGACCGCAAAAAGGCTACAGAGACGGCATCAAGCAGGGTAGGAAGAACCTTGCAAGGGAATTATCCAGTATTGCGGATAAGCACCTTACGATATCTGTCAGAGCGGATAAGCATGGTAATAAGGTATCAGAAAAGCAGTTTGAAAAATTTAAGGAATTGCTAAGTGAGGGCAGTAATGAAAGTAGGTCTGATTGATGTTGACGGTCATAATTTTCCAAATTTACCACTTATGAAGTTATCCGCTTGGCATAAAAAACAGGGAGATATAGTCGAGTGGTATGACCCTTTGACCGCATGGATAGATCAGCCAGACAGAGTTTATATGAGCAAAATATTTACATTTACGCCAGACTACCCACATCCAGTGTGTGCAAACGAGGTAATAAAGGGGGGAACTGGGTATAGCTATCCAGACGGTGGAAAACCACTTGACGAAGAAATAGAGCATATTTATCCAGATTATTCAATTTATTTTGAAAAAATACCAGAAGTAAAAAATACAGCTTATGGATTCTTAACAAGGGGATGTCCCCGGGGATGTGATTTCTGCATTGTTGGGAAGAAAGAGGGTAAATGTTCTGTAAAGGTTGCGGATTTGTCCGAATTTTGGAATGGGCAGAAAAATATAGTCTTGCTTGATCCGAATATGTTCGCCTGTAGTGATTGGAAAAATTTGAGCCAACAGCTTATCAATAGCAAATCATGGATCGATTTTTCACAAGGGTGCGATATTCGTTTAATGACGAAAGAGAAAGCTGAATATCTAAAACAAATGAAGATCAAGCAAATTCATTTTGCATGGGACAAGTACGAAGATAAGAGTATTATCGTTCCAAAATTCAAAGAATTTCAAAATATTACAAAGTGGGGATACGGTAAAATGACTGTTTATTGTCTTTGCAATTTTAATACAACATTTGAACAGGATTTGGAACGGATATATACATTGCGAGACTTAGGATATTCGCCTTATATAATGTTGTATGACAAAGACAAATTACCCAAGGGACACAGATTAAGAAAACTGCAAAGATATGTAAATAACAGGTTTATCTTTAGGAGCTGTGAGAAATTTGAAGATTACCAGAAAATTTAAGGAATTGTTGAAAGAGGGTGTGCAGAATGACGATTGATGAAGCAATACGCAAGGCAAGAGATAATGAAAATAGTTTTAAAAACAATCATAAGCTGAATTTAACATTAAAAAAGAGAAGCCCCTACTATGGATTGGACTGCCTTAGAATTTCAGACGATAACAAACAGTTAGCTGAATGGCTAGAAGAACTGAAAGCATACAGGGCAAATGAGGGAATGTCAGAGAATGTTTACAGATGCGGTTATAAATCCGGTTACAACAGGGCTGTTGATGACACTGTAAAAGCTATCAAGGAAGAATATGCTTTCACAATCTTAGAAGAAGAAAAGATTGACGAGATAGCAAAACGGTTAAAGGAGAGTTGAAAATGTACAATAAATTTCAACAGGTTTACGACTACTACGGTAGAGTATTCAGAAAAATTCAATTAGACACAGGAACACCACCAAAGAAATACGGTCAGATGCTTTCTTACAAGAAAGGAAAAGGTAAAAAGCATGGAAGATAGATATCTGCATAAGGAGGAAAAATCCGAAGCGAGGTTAAGAGAATTGAGATGTGGAGAAAATGGATAAATTTCTTAAAAGCGTAAGCGAACGTGACTTTGATAGAAGAATATCGGAAGTTGTTGAAATGCTTGAGGAAAAACAACTCTACGGAACTATCAGTTTGATAAAAGATTTGAAATATTACCTTGACTTAGCCACAAAGGAAAAGACGCACGACTGCAACTGCCAGCGCAACAGCAATTCAAGAGATAATGAGCCTTGTTGCAGATGTGATAGCAAAGTTTCAGAAAATGATGATGCAAAAAACAAAGTTACATCTCTTGAAATTATCGTAAGGATGATAGACAACAAGCCATATTACGAAATCAAGTACAAAAAAGTCGGCGAAGATTATTACCATGTAGGTTACAGTTCATTTAATATTGATAATGTATTGAAATGGCGTGATGAGTGCTTTGAACTTGTTGACGCGAAAGTGACCAATGCCGACAGGATAAGGAATATGTCGGATGAAGAGTTGGCAGATTTTCTAGCAACTGTAACAAGTGATGCTATATGTGGAAGTTCATGGGATTATGATGGGTGGATTAAAGAGCTTCAATCAGAAGCGGAATAGGAGAGAGTATGGAAGATAGATATCTGTATAAAGCTAAGACAACTCCAAAAGAAAAAGGAGAATTTAACAATGTTTGGGTTACTGGAAATCTTATCGTTTCCAATGGAAAGTATTACATACATCCTGTGGGCAATGTCGTAAATGTTAAGAATGAGATTGGAAGAATAATTGTGATGCACGAAGTAATTCCAAATACAATCTGCCAATGCACAGGCTTAAAAGACAAGAACGGTAAGCTGATTTGGGAGAATGATATTGTAAAAGATGGACACGGAAATCTTTATAAAGCTTTTTGGCAGAATAACTATTATCAGTTCTCCTGGATTTGCGTCAAAACAGATGTATTTTCAATCGGTGCAAAGTGGGATTTATGGAGCTTTAAGAGTTTTGAAATTGAGGTTATCGGCAACATATTTGACAATCCAGACCTTTTGAAATAATTAAGACAAAGAACTTGAAGTAAGGAAGTGATTAGCACGGCAGAAAGACGAATGTTTACAAAGAAGATAACAGAAAGTGATGCGTTTTTGGAAATGCCAAGTAGTACGCAGATGTTATATTTTCACTTTTGCATGAATGCGGATGATGACGGATTTGTGAACAACCCGAAGAAGATTCAACGGATGTGCAGTGCTAGTGATGATGACTTTAGACTGTTGATCGTTAAGTCATTTGTACTGACATTCGACAGCGGAATCATAGTGATAAAGCACTGGAAAATGCACAACTACATACAGTCAGACAGGTACGTGCCGACTGATTACGTTGAGGAAAAATCCATGCTGGGATTGAAAAAGAATAAGGCATACACGTTTGATGAATCTAAAATGGTTACAAGGTGCATACAGGATTCCAAGAAGAAAGAGAAAAAGACTGCTTATAGCAGGAACAGCTTTAATTGTAAAGAACAGAACAATTACGATTATGGCAAGATAGAGAAAGGCTTGGGAATAACATGAATCTGAATGATTTACCTGTTGGTACACCGATAGACTGTAATAAGAACGGAAAACAGTGTAAATACAGGGCACGGTCTAACAGCTACAAATGTGATTACGCGTATAAGGTTGGAAAATGAAGAGGTTGTGAACCAACCGAATGTACGGCATGGGCGGTCAGAAAGAGAGGTAAGCATGAGACGAACAAATCTTAGTTTTGCGGATTTATTGAAAGTTGGTGATGGTAATGGGTGTAATCGCAGACAAATTAAGGGGTTTACAGAAAGCATACAAAGAAAATGACTATGCGGAATACGAACAAATACTTGATTTTGCCATTGAAATTGCAGAGACAGAAGAAAATAAATGCTGTGAATGGAAGATTGTTGATACACCACACGGAATGCCTATTTACAATACAGGCTGTGGAAGAATAAGGATTAGTTGTGCGACAGGCATTGATATTTACTGCAATGCTTGTGGAAGAAAAATCAAGATTGTTAATGATAAGAAAGTAGGTGATTCAGAATGAGTGACAATGCAAAGATAGTAATAGCACAGGCTTTAATGATGAGAATTAAAGATTATGCAGAAAGAGCATTGGATAAAAAAGATGTAACACTTGATATGGCTATGGTTGAAATACGTGATACAGTTGACGCTTATGACGAGTATTTTTATACAGGCAGAAAACCACAGTAACTAACTAAAAATTAAAGAAAGGAATAGGTTGTGCGCACATAAAACCGAGGTTTCCTTTTGGTAGATTTAGAATGATAGTGCATTGTTTATTTGAGCAGTCAGGAACATTCAAGAACGCTTTCAAGAAGTATGGAATTGAAGCATACGACTATGATATTCAGAATGAATTTAACGAAACCGACTATGTTACTGACCTTTTCGAAGAGATTGATAGGGGGTATAAAGGTGAGCCGAGTTTGTTTGATAAGATAAGCCCTGATGATTTGATATTTGCATTTTTCCCATGCATAAGGTTTGAAAATCAGATAATGCTGTGGTTCAGAGGACAGTCGGCAAGCCAGGGAAAATGGTCTTTAGAAAAGAAATGCGAATTTGATATGAATTTGCTTAAAGAAGTTTCACTTATGTATGATTTAGTAAACAAATTGTTTATTATTTGCATGAGAAAAGAATTGAAACTGGTAATGGAGAATCCTTATTCAGAAGAGCATTTTTTAAGGCGGTATTGGTGCTATTCTCCGGCGGTAATTGATAGAGACAGGAGAGATAGAGGAGATTACTTTAAAAAGCCTACACAGTATTGGTTTTTGAATTGCGAGCCACAGAACAATTTTATTTTTGAGCCAATTAGTTATAATGCTATCGAATGTAAGGACGCTATAAGAACAATGCGAAAAGAGCATTATACAAAAACAGGGACAGATAATAATAAAACGGCGAGGTCAATGATACATCCACAATACGCAGATAGATTTATAAGACAGTATATATTAGATGAAAAATACTGGAAATAAGGAGTTGATAAAATGCGACAAAGAAGTAAATCCGAACTGCTATTGAACATGAGAGCGTATGAATCTCTGAAAAAGACAAAGGCAGACGGAACAGAAATAAACGAAAGAGCGCCGTATTGGAGAATGGGAGTAGAATGGTCTTATACACTTTGGAAGATTGAAAACTGGTCTGCTAACGAGATTGCGAAACTTCTATCTTACGTGGCAGAACATGATGTGACCGATTTATCCGAAGAACGGCGAGAAGAAATCAGATGTATGCTAAAGGATAAAGTGCGGTGGGTTCTTAAGAATCGGGCGGTTGTAAACGCTAAGAATGTAGTAGATATCGCAATTCAAAACAATCAAGAAAATTGCACAAGAATTATGGTTGATTACTGCTTATTGGCTTGCGAATATCTTATGAGTAATAAAGGGTACAGCACTAAAAGACTGAACAGGGTTATGGATAATGTGTATGCGTTGGATAACCAAAATGCTGTGCAGGTATGCAATATGCGGAAAGAATTATTTGACCATAAGGGCATCTGGATTGACCTAAATGGGGATATGCCAGAGGAAGTATCGGAGGTAATACAGAATGGAAAATAAACACACAATGTCAGACTTATATCAGATGCAATCACTTCCGCTATCTGTAAAAATCAGAATGACCGTCAAAGAGCTTTTAAGAAAGTTGGACATTTTAACAAACGATACGAATTTATCGTTGGAAGAATGTATAAACTTTTATAGGGCAAAGGCGGTTGCGCAGAGAATTTATGAAGGGAGCTGTGGAAAATGACAGAGAATGAAGCAATCGAAAGATTGAAGTGCATGAGATTATTTATGAAGTTGGAGGATAAAGAAAATAAATCCAAATTTCTTGACAGTGATTATGAAGCAAACCACATGGCAATAAAGGTACTTAAAAAGCAGATACCGAAGAAAGTTAGGTATGAAGATGTTGGCTATGAACAGTATGGAAATGTCAATGTATATGCTTGCATATGTCCATCATGTGACTTAGAAATAATTAAATTCGATGACAATGATGTTTCTGAAAAATGCGAAAGTGATGATGTAGAAAAAATGTTTCACAGCAGTATGGTGCATCATGCTTATGTTGGATTGAATAATTATTGTAACAGATGCGGTCAAAAATTGGACTGGTCAGAAGAAAGTAGGGAAAACAATGAGACTGATTGATGCAGATGCACTAAAGAAAGATTTAAAATCGGTTACTTTAAGCAATGGAACTTTAGTAAATACAAATGCAGTATTGCATTTACTAGAAGAATATCCGACTGCATACGATGTGGACAAGGTTGTGGAACAGTTGGAGAAGAGAATACAGACGCATGAACATTGTATTGAATATGAAAAGAAAAACGGAACGATAACAGAAGAATTTCAGCAAAGAAAAGCTGTTGAAGTGCTGAAAGAAGCAATCGAGATTGTGAAAGGCGGTGGAATGAATGACGGAGAATGAAGCAATTGAAGCAATGCAGTTTGATTTTAAAATAGGCGGTGAAATACATTCTCAGGTATTGCGCAATGCTGTTGATGTTGCAATACAGGCACTTGAAACAGTACAGAAATACAAAGACCTTGAATCTGAATTATCTAAACGCAATCTGACAATCGACCATATCAGGGAATACATACAGTTTGAGGACGAATGTGTAAAACATGAATTTACTTTTAAATCCCTGTTGGAAGCAAGAGAGAAGCAGAGCGGAAATAATCCAATTTTAAGTATGTATGAAAAAGGTTGTATGGCTATTGACTATGCAGATGGGCGTGGAGAAATAAAACAGACTGAAAACAATTTCTGGCGTTGTCCTAAATGCAAATCAGTTGTTGGAGAAAGAATTATTGTACATGACAGAATTCATGACCAGCGGAAAAAGAAATATTGTGAAAATTGTGGTCAGAAAATCGACTGGGAGGTTGTGAAAAATGAATGATGCATGGAAAGCTGTACTGACTGTGATTGTTCTGCTTGTTGCAATGATGATCGAGAGTCGTTGCGATAGTGAGTATTAGACTAAATAAGGATTTTATGAATCATCAGATAACGCTTGAAGAAATAGGAATGATATTGCCAACATCAGAACAACTCAAAAAAGATTTCAGTACCGCCGTAATGCCGTGCTTTGACTGCATATGCAACCATTGCGCAAACTGTACAGAATGTTGGGATAAATGTACCGGAGAAATGGTCGAGCCGTGCTATGTGTGCGAGGACTGCAGGAATTATGACGGACGGGGCAGGGATTTATGGCGATGCGAATGTGATCGGTATAAAATCACGAATCAATATGCGAAGAGAAAAAGAGAAAAGATTCGGATTGTGAGGTGAAAAGATGTGTACAATGGAAAGAAGTTAATCCAGAACAGAATTAACATTTAGAGGAGGTTTTATATGTACGGAAATGAGGGAGATAGATATGTTCAGGTCAAAAAGTTATGTGTGGATGGATTGAACATAGATTATATTGGAAAAACGGTTAAAATTGGACAGTATTATTCAGTTCCGCATGGTTTAACTGCATTAGAGTACAACAAGATATTGGTATATGTTCCAGATAAATTATTTGAAGAGCATTTTGTAAGAGAGGCAGTATACAAGCAGTACCTTACACATGGCGATAAGATACGTATAAATGCGAATGGGAATTTGAATACATATAGCATTGAGGAAATACAAGGTGATGGTCATTTTGTTACATTGAGACTTAAAAAAGATGATTAACTAAACTGAGATTTAAGAGATAATTTTATGGAATCAGAAAAACAGGATATTAATTGCAAGAAGTGTGGGAAATACATTTTGACAGAGCAGAGAGGACAGGACGGGAAAATACGTTGCATTAAAGGCAGTTATGAAAATGGCGTTTATTATGGTATTGAGGATGCATTTTACTGTAATGAATGTTCAAAAATAAAATAGAAAAGGAGTGAATTAATAAGTGCGTTTTTCAGAGCTTACAAGACCAGAACTTGAAAGCATCATTGAAAACGCAAATTTTACAGAAGAAGAGTTGGTAGTGTTTAAAATGTTGGCAAAAGGAAAGACTATTACAGAAATAGCACAAAAGACAAATGCGTGTAATCGCACAGTTAGCCGAAGAATTGAAAAAATAAAATCAAAAATAAATAGAATCGGAGGTTTGTCTATATGACAGTTGTGCTTACGCAGAATGGGAAAGAAATTAATCCAGAGGACGTAGTTCTTCCACCAGAAGTACTAAAGCTTATTGCAGAATTGATTAATTGACGAAAAAAATATAATAGTGTAGAATGCGTCATGTGTAGTGAATATGGCGCATTCTTTTATATCTGATGGAGGAACGAGAATGGAATGTGTCGCATATATGCGTGTTTCCACGGAGAAACAGGCAGAAGAGGGAAACGGATTAGACAGTCAAAGGAGAGATATTGAAAACTATTGCAGAAAAAATGAGCTTGTAATTACAGATTGGTACATTGATGATGGGTACACAGGCGCAAATATGGACAGACCAGAATTGCAACGGCTTGTATCAGACTGTGATCGTAAGCGTGTAGGCTATGTTGTTGCTTTCAAACTGGATAGAATATCACGTAGCATGGTGGACGGTATCTATCTGATTGAACGTGTATTTTTAAAGAATAACGTAGAGTTTAAATGTGTACATGATAGTATCAGCTACGATAACCCCATGGAACAGGCTTATACTCAAATGATGGCGGTATTTGCACAGTTAGATAAAAATACCATGCTTTTAAGAATGCGTGGCGGTATGTTAGAACGTGTCAAAAAGGGTTACTGGATGGGCGGTGGCAATACACCTTACTGCTATAACTACAGCAAGGAAACAGGAACGCTTATACCGATTCCAGAGAGAAAAGAACAGGCTAACAGGGCTATGGACTTATTCTTGCAGGGGTATTCTGATGTAAAGATCAAGGATATGTTGGGCTTTAAGAGTGAATTTGTTACAAAACAGGTACTTACAAGCCCCGTCAATATCGGCATGATTCCTTATAAGGGTAAACTATATCAAGGATTGCATGAACCTATTTTTGATAAAGAAACCTTTGAAAAAGCACAACAGTTCAGAAGAACCAGGAGCAAAAAGAGGGTAAATTGCAACAACTTACAAACTAACCTTCTTACAGGCTTATGCTATTGCGGCGTGTGCGGATGCGCTATGAGGTATCAGAAATGGACTCATGGTAAACATAAGATTTATTGTTGTTCCAGAAATAGTGACTTACACTATTTGCCTAATCATAACCCAAACTGTAACAACACGCTTGAATGGGCTTCTGACATTGAAAATGCTGTAGAAAAAGAAATACTGAAAATATCTGCCAATATATCCGAATACAAGCCGAGAAAGAAAGAATCCAAACTTGAAATTTTGCGATCACAGTTAGAGAAAGAGCAGTCTAAGCGAAAGAGACTGTACGGACTATACGCAGAGGGCAATGATGATGTTATCGGAATGATAAAGGAGATTGAGCAGACAATCGAAGAACTGAAACAGGATATCGTAAAAGAATCTGCCATAGAGACTGACAATAGCAGGAAGAAAGTATTTGAGAATATAAAAAATCTTGCCGATATCTGGGCTGATATCGACAAGAAACAGAAAAACACTTTACTGAAAAGTATAATCGAAAAAATAATAGTTAGCAATGGAAATATTGAAATAAGATTGAAAGATTTTTAGCACATACATAATGCTATCCAATGGAATATAGTTACTGCTAATATAGGAAACTTTTATTATCAGTAACGTAACGCCATACCAATGATCATGGGGGAGATCAGAAGATTCCTAAGGGACAATAACGCAATACGTGTCAGCAGGTCATTGAAGGATACTGCGTATAAAGCCATATATGCAAGGGAGAATCTGACAAGACTACATTCCAAAGAGCCTACAATTGTTGAAATCGCGGCAGAAATCGGCATACCCAAGGAAGACATTGTGTATGCACTGGATGCAATTCAGAATCCGATGAGCCTGTATGAACCCGTGTATACAGAAGGGGGAGACACCCTGTATGTGATGGACCAGATCAGCGACAAGAAGAGCCGTGAAGAGAACTGGGTAGAGAATATATCCCTTAGTGAAGCTATGAAGAGATTAAATGAGAGAGAGAATGAAATTATAACGCTGCGATTTTTTGAGGGAAAGACCCAGATGGAAGTTGCTGAATCCATAGGCATATCACAGGCACAGGTATCCAGACTTGAGAAAAATGCTCTGACAATTATGAAGAAATATTTAATGTAGCAGAAAATATAATCTATTGACTTGCAATTAAAAACAATTTACAATAGACATATGTAGTCAAGTCATGTATGGATATGCAGAAGGATAAAAAATTGTATCAAATATGCTTATTTATAAGCATATTTGATACAATTTATATGGCGAAGTAACCACATAAGCAAAAGTAAAGCATCAAAGATGCGATTTTGCGCATGGGGTTCTGAATAGTTACGATTTTGGAAAATACTAAACAGGAGATTCCTATGAAGATATATGCATCCAGGGTAAAAGACATAGAAGAGAAGGCACAAGAGGATATTTTCTCTATGTTAGACAGTAGTAGAAGGGATAAAATACATAGAATGAAGAACAAAGCAGAACGCAACAGGAGCATCATGGCAGGGCTTCTGCTGCGTTATGCCTTTTTGAGAGAAGGATATACCACACAGGATTGGCAGAAAGTGCAGATAGAACAGGGAAAATATGGGAAGCCCATATTAAAGGGATATGATGAGCTGCACTATTCTCTTTCACATTCGGGAGAATGGGTTCTATGTGGCATGGACAGTGAACCGATAGGGGTAGACATACAACAGATGCGTCCGTATCGTATGGAACTTGCAGCAAGATTTTATCATGAGAATGAGTATCAGCGTCTGTGTGCGATTACAGATGAAGAAGACAGACGCAGCCAGTTCTATCAGATGTGGGCAGCGAAGGAAAGCTATGCGAAGCTGACCGGTAGAGGAATCGGCGGCGGGATCGACAGATATTTGACAGAAGAAAATTATGGGCGGATAACTGACCGGGAGACGTTGGTATCTGCTTTTATGAAGATATATCATACCATTTCAAATCATATAGTGAGCGTAAGTTCATATCAGGATGAATTTCCACAGCAGATTATGATGATAACAGATAACGAATTGCGGAACATAGAGTAGTACAACCCGCAGAACCGGGAACAGGTGAAGAAAGGCAGGGTAAATACGGTAAGATGGAGAATGGGAAAAATATCATTAAAAAAGGCGAGGTAATATTTGCACAGGGGGATACGGTAAGCCACATAGGAATCGTGCTGGCAGGAAAAGTGCTGATGCAGAACGAATGGATGAGACTGGTGAGAAATCAGGGTTCTTTTATTGCATTAAATGACTGGAACCGGGATACCTATGGGGCTTCCTATACAACACTGGAAGATTCGGTTATCTACATGCTTTCCGTATCCGGCGAGGAGACTTTGCATAATGTGATTACCAAGAGTGATGATTACAGGGCAATCATGGTATCTTCGCAATTCCATTATATAACAGACATGGCGCACCTCCGTGAGGATCTGCACATGCGTGCCAGCCGTTTATATGAGTTTGCCAAAAGAAGCTATCAGGGGTATAAAAATCTGTGCATGGCAATCGGAGTATCCCCTCTTATCATTGAAGAACTGGATGAGCTGGAAGAGTGTGAATACCAGATGGAAATTAATGAAGACCGACTGGGCTATTATGCAGAGGCAGCAGGGATTCCTTTAAATGTCCAGAAAGCATACTATTCTTATAGCGAAGAGATGGTAAATTTCATTGTGCTGGAGATTGCGGCTGTAGTAGACGGCTTTAAAGAAGATTGCATTACACTGATTAAATATATACATAATCTTCTTTCTTATATAGTGGGAAGAAAGGACCATAATCTGTTTGATTATGCCTGTGCACAAGGCCGTGAAATGAGAAGAAAAGGTGATGTCCCAAAGGAAATGCAGGGATTGCTGGAAGAGATTCTTAGGGAAGTTAGTTTCCAGTATCAGGAGCTTGGCAGGCATATGGACATACCTGATTGGGATCTGAAGGCTAAGAAAGCAATCATAGGAGAGATTATCTCCAAGGAAATGACCGAGACAGAACAGAAGTCAAAAGAAGAAAAAGAGGCAATGATCCGCAGATCTGTGCTCTCACTGAAGAATTCTCTGGATCAGGTTGTCAAGTATGCAGCATATGATGAACAGAAGATAGGTGTATTACGTGCAAATATGGATTATCTGGTGAAAGCACCGGATAGACTGTCTGTAGAAGATGATGTGAAGAAAGCCAAGAAAACGATTACACCAATGGTATTTGAGCTGTATCTGGCGTGCTTCAGAAAGGTATGTGAAGGACTGATTGTGCCTCCTAAGGCAGTAGAGTTGTTCCTGAACTTTGGAATGCTGGATGAACGGCTGCTGGAACAGGAGCATCTGGAATTTCTGTGTGGAATTGAAGAAGAGGAAGACGAAGGTCCGTGCCATGTATTTACGCTGTGTGAGTGGCTCAAGGCAATTCACGATGGACAAAGAGAACCTTCCAAGAGTGAATTTGACGAAGATTATATTGAAAACCTGCGCTCCTTGAAGAAACAAGGTGATATTACAGAACAGCAGCAGAAGGCTCTGACCAATAACATGGACAAGCGTGTGGAATACGAAGTCATGAATATGATGAAGAGTAATATGCGTGTGCTATATGGACAACCAACAGCATACATGCCTGTCTTGTATAAAGAAGCAATATATGGTTATCTGGATAAGATTCTGGTGACTAAGAAGAGAATTAATGAAAGCGTGCAGAATCTCATGAAGATTGATTATTCTGTCTTCTACAGAGAAGTACTGTATTCCAATGTAGAACTGAAGATTAATCATGAGTCCTGCATGAAGAATGTATATCCTGATGTAATCCTGTTCCCGTTATCCGGTGTCAATGCATCTATGTGGCAGGAAGTAGGAGGCAAGAATAAGGCTACTCCGGGAAGATTTGTTTTCCCGATACTTTCCAACACCAATATAGATGATATGATGGTGAAAATGTTCGGAAGATTCCGTTGGGAGCTGTGCAGATGTATACAGGGTATGCAGTGGAATGATATTAAGGTTAAATCGCTGACCTCAGAATATATGGATTATATCCAGTTCTACCGTAAGAACAGGGATCTGTCTGATGAGGCACGTGAAAAAGTGAAAATGCAGATTCAGAAGGGACGTAACAATTCCCGTGAAGTATTCCTGATTGATTATGAAGCGTGGGTAAAGAGTGAGTCCAACGGTTCCATGAAGATGAATAAAGTAGCAAGAGAGATTCTGGCTACCTATTGTCCTTTTGAGAAGACCCTGCGCCAGAAGCTGGAAACACAGAGACCTTATGAAGTTGCCATGGCACGTTTTGGCAGAAACTCCATGAAGAAGAAACAGGAATTTGAATTGCGTATCAAGGCAATCCAGAGAGAGACCCCGGATGTACCGCAGGAGATTCTCGATACGTATCATTTCTACGCAGATTTATAAAATCAGCAACTATTAAGAACCCCATGCGCAAAACCGCAGCTTCAATGCTCTTCTTTTGTGCATGGGGTTACTTTGTCATATAAATTGAGTCAGAATGGTTACAAAATAACTAAATGAACGGATTAACCGACTGACTGCGATTCAGAAGCTTCCTGGCTGGATTCAGCTTCTGAATGCTCAGATGAAGCCGTATCACCCTGCTCCTGTGATTCGGGGAGTTGGATCGTTACTTTCTCAATACGATTCTGGATAACTTCTGTAGCTGTCAGGATAATGCCGTCTTCTGTAGTAACTGTTTCACCCTGAGAAGGGAAGCGGTCCAGAAGTCCGATGATAATACCACCAATAGAATCAAAATCCTCAGAATCAAAGGAAGTACCAATAGCATCATTGATATCAGATAATTTCATGCTTGCATCTACCAGATAGGTATGGTCATCTACCTGCTGGATCAATTCATCCTCATCCTCATCATATTCATCACGAATCTCACCAACAATTTCTTCCAGCAGGTCTTCGAGAGTGATCATGCCGACTGTTGCACCATATTCATTCAGGACAAGGGCAACATTTGCTGTGATATTCCGCATTTCCAACAGAAGATCTGCGGTTTTCTTATATTCATATGTATAATAGGCTTCCCTCATGATATCACGTATCTTGAACATACGCTTATTGGACACTAGAAGAAAATCCTTTACATTAATGATACCAATAATATTATCGCTGTCATCTTCATAGACAGGAATACGTGTGTACATGGATTCCTTGAACAAAGTCAGCAGTTCGTTATAGCTTGCTTCCACATCAATGGTAGTCATATCAATTCGTGGAATCATGATATCCTTGGCAACAGAATCGCTGAAATCGAACACATTGTAGATCAGCTTCTTCTCTTCCTGTTCGATGACACCGTCTTCATGGCTGACATCCACATAAGTCTTCAATTCTGTTTCTGTCATCATGGCACGCTTGGATGAATCTATATGTAACAGCTTCAGAAGAAATCCGGAGAGCTTATCTATAATGAAAATAATCGGAGTGAGTACCTGCATCAGAAAGTAGATTGGACTTGAATAAGCAAGGGCAAGATTCTCATTATTGTACATAGCCCAGGTCTTTGGGACAATCTCGCCAAAGAGCAGGATCAGCAATGTCAGGACACCTGTTGCAATACCAACAGCAGCGTTGCCCCAGATGCGGATAACGAGAGAAGTCATCAGGGAAGATGCACTGATATTTACAATGTTATTGCCAATCAGTATTGCACTGATCAATTTGCTTTTTTTGTCCAGAATCTTTTGTAATGTTAAGACTTTTTTCGTGGGATTCTCCTCTGCCATGGAACGTACCTTCACGAGACTTAGCGTTGTTAATGCTGTTTCGGCAGAAGAAAAGAATGCAGAAAGCATGATTAGAACTACAAGAATACAAAGTTGTATGACACCAGCGGTATCCAAAATAATAACCTCCTTATGGTTAAAAAATAAAATATAGTTTCTTCTGCAAATATCAGGATTACGGTTCTGAATAGATGCAGTATACGCATAGATTATATCAGTATTAAATTGTAAATACAATAAAGAAACTATAAAATATCAGGGGGTACATCATGAAATATGAAAGAATACTGGCGCTGTTAAAATGTCTGCTGGGGGCTTATGTGATAACGGGACTGCTGCTTTTGCTTACAGCTGGGTTGCTCTATAAGTGTAATCTGAGTGAAAAGGTAATAGATATTGCGATTATTGCAATCTATGTCATTTCCTCACTCCTGGCGGGATTATTCTATTCCAAGGGAGCAAAAAGCAGAAGATTCCTGTGGGGAATGGGAGCAGGTGTGGCATATTTCCTTATTATATGTGTATTGTCGATTGCCATGGAGCCGGATTTTGCGCCTGTATCCAATTCAAGTATTACAACATTACTTATCTGCCTCGGCAGTGGCATGCTGGGAGGGATGCTGGGGTAAGTAAAAAAATATGAGAAAAGTACTTTTCGATATGAAAAATATATGCTATACTACATTAAGTATAAATTCGGTCGTTGAGACACACAATGATAGGAGGCTTTATTTATGAAGCATATTAAGACTTTAAACACTAGAGATTACAAGGAATCCATGAAGAAAGGCGGATGTGGCGAGTGCCAGACATCATGTCAGTCAGCATGTAAGACATCCTGTACAGTAGGTAATCAGAGCTGCGAACAGACTAAATAAGTTCCAGTATAAAGAATCGCAATAACAGATGAAATAAGCAGCGATGATGAGTCGCTGCTTATTGTGCGTAACTAAGGGATATAGGAAACGCATACCTGGTAGGAAAGGAAAGAAAGAATTGATACATCAGTATAAAAATAACGGATTCAATATCGTATTGGATGTGAACAGCGGTGCCGTTCACGTGGTTGATGATGTTGTTTATGACGTAATTGCTTCTATGGTGGAGAATCATATGGAGCAGGATACCTGTGATGCAGCTTATGATAAGCTGGCAGCTTCCAATATGCCATATGATCAGGCACAGATTAAGGAAGCATTAGAAGAGATATACGAATTAAAAGATGCCCAGATGCTCTTTACAGACGATATCTATGAGAAGAGCATTGAAGCTTTCAAAAATAGAGAGACTGTTGTCAAGGCGCTGTGCTTACATATTGCACATGATTGTAATCTTGCCTGCAAGTACTGTTTTGCAGAGGAAGGTGAATACCATGGCAGAAGAGCACTGATGAGTTTTGAAGTAGGTAAGAAGGCACTGGATTTCCTGGTAGCCAATTCAGGTAACAGAGTGAATCTGGAAGTAGATTTCTTCGGTGGAGAACCACTGATGAACTGGCAGGTTGTAAAAGACCTGGTCGCTTACGGAAGAAGTCTTGAAGAGCCACATCATAAGAAGTTCCGTTTTACACTGACTACAAATGGTGTACTTCTTAACGATGAGATTCTTGAGTTTGCCAATAAGGAAATGGGCAATATCGTATTAAGTATCGACGGAAGGAAAGACATTCATGATATGATGCGTCCTTTCAGAGGCGGACAGGGAAGCTATGACATGATCGTTCCCAAGTTCCAGAAGGTAGCAGAGAGCCGTAACCAGACCAATTATTATGTACGTGGAACATTTACACGTCATAATCTGGATTTTGCAGAGGATGTCTGTCACCTTGCAGATCTGGGATTCAAGCAGATCTCTGTAGAACCGGTAGTAGCACCTCCTACAGAAGAATACGCTTTACAGGAAGAAGATATTCCACAGCTCCTTGCAGAATATGACAAGCTTGCAGCTGAAATGCTCAGACGTCATAAGGAAGGAAAAGATTTCAATTTCTTCCATTTTATGATAGATTTACAAGGTGGACCATGCGTATACAAACGTTTATCCGGCTGTGGTTCTGGAACGGAGTATCTGGCAGTGACTCCATGGGGAGATTTCTATCCATGCCATCAGTTCGTTGGTAATGAGGATTTCCTGATGGGTAACGTGGATACAGGTATTACTAATACCAAAATACGCGATGAATTCAAATGCTGTAACGTATATTCCAAAGAAAAATGTAAGAACTGCTTCGCAAAGTTCTATTGCAGCGGAGGATGCGCAGCCAATTCTTATAATTTCCATGGAAATATTCATGATGCTTATGATCTGGGATGTGAATTACAGAAGAAGCGTGTGGAATGTGCCATCATGCTTAAAGCAGCATTAGCAGCAGAAGAAGAGGACTAAAGGCGGGGTCAACACCGACTAAGCAAAGGAGATTATAGATAATGAAAAAGAGCAAAGCCATAATTACGTTAGTTGTAACATTGCTCGTCACAGCTGCACTGGGGTATGTTGCAATCTGCGGTATCGGTTCAGAGAAAGCCGGTGCTGCATCACAGATTAAGCAGGGACTTGATCTGGCAGGTGGTGTCAGCATTACTTATCAGGTAGTAGGAGACGAAGATCCTTCTGATGAGGATATGAGCGATACTGTGTATAAGCTGCAGAAAAGAGTAGAGACTTACAGTACAGAAGCATTGGTATACAGAGAAGGTTCAGACAGAATCAACATCGAAATTCCGGGTGTATCTGATGCAGATGCAATCCTTGAAGATCTGGGAAGACCAGGTGCATTGTACTTCATCGCACAGACTGACAGCGAAGGAAATGCCAACTATACATATACAGGCAATGGTGCGACAGGTTATGCATTAAACAAGACTATCGCTGAATTACAGGAAGATGGAAGCATAGTACTGAGTGGTACGGATGTTTCCTCTGCACAGGGTGGTTCTGCACAGGATAAGCTTGGCAACAGCCAGTTCGTAGTTTCGCTTACTTTTACAGATGCAGGAACCAAGGCATTTGCAGATGCTACAACCAAGGCATATGCTTCCGGTGAAAGCATCGGTATCTATTATGACCAGGATTTCATCAGCGTACCCCGTGTACAGGCTGCCATTACAGATGGACAGGCACAGATTACAGGTATGGAGAGCTTCGAGGAAGCTGATAAGCTGGCAAGCCAGATCCGTATCGGTGGATTGAAGCTGGAACTGGAGGAATTACGTTCCAATGTTGTAGGTGCACAGCTTGGTTCAGAAGCAGTTAAGACTAGTCTTGAAGCAGGTGCTATCGGACTTGCACTGGTTGTTATCTTTATGATTGCTGTATATCTGATTCCTGGACTTGCATCTTCCATCGCATTGATCATTTATACGATTCTGGTAGTATTATGTTTAAATATGTTTGAAATCACACTGACATTACCGGGTATTGCAGGTATTATCCTGTCAATCGGTATGGCAGTTGATGCAAATGTTATCATCTTCGCACGTATCAGAGAAGAGATTGCATCCGGAAAGACAGTACGTTCTGCTATTGATGTAGGGTTTAAGAAAGCACTGTCTGCTATCGTAGACGGTAACGTCACAACATTGATCGCTGCACTGGTTCTTGGACTGAAGGGATCGGGTACAGTTAAGGGATTTGCCCAGACACTGGCACTTGGTATCGTTCTTTCCATGTTTACAGCACTTGTTATTACAAGAATGATTCTGAAAGCACTCTATGCAGTCGGCTTAAAGGATGAGAAGTTCTATGGAAAAGCCAAGGACAGAAAGACAGTGGACTTCCTGGCAAAGAAGAAGATATTCTTTACAATTTCTTTGGTTATGATTATCGGTGGATTTGTATGCATGGGCGTAAATAAGGGAACATCAGGAACAGCCCTGAACTACAGCCTTGATTTCGTGGGTGGTACATCTACAAATGTTACATTTAATGAAGATATGGATCTGGCGGCTCTGGATTCTCAGGTAGTGCCTGTAATCGAGAAGATTACCAAAGATGCCAATGTACAGGTTCAGAAGGTTGCAGGAGGCAATCAGGTTATCTTCAAGACCAGAACACTGGATGTAGAAGAGAGACAGGCATTAACAGAAGCGTTAGTAGAGAACTTCGGTGTAAATTCTGATCTGATTACTGCTGAGACAATCAGCTCAACAATCAGTTCTGAAATGAGAAGTGATGCAATCGTAGCTGTAGTAATCGCAGCAATCTGCATGCTGTTATATATCTGGTTCAGATTCAAGGATATTCGTTTTGCAACAAGCTCTGTAGCTGCATTGATCCATGATGTACTGGTAGTGCTTGCATTCTACGCAGTAGCAAGAGTATCTGTGGGCAGCACATTCATTGCCTGCATGCTGACTATCGTAGGTTACTCTATCAATGCAACAATCGTTATCTTTGACCGTATCAGAGAGAACCTTGGTGCTATGACCAAGAAGGATGATCTGGAACAACTCGTAAACAGAAGTATCAGCCAGACATTATCAAGAAGTATCTTTACTTCCCTGACAACCTTCTTCATGGTAGCTGCACTGTTCGTATTAGGAGTATCTTCTATCCGTGAATTTGCATTACCTCTGATGGTTGGTATCGTATGCGGTACTTATTCATCTGTATGCATCACAGGTGCACTGTGGTATGTACTTCGTACCAAGATCGGTACTAAGAAGAATAAATAATGGGCGTTTCACAATTGCAATATATGTTATACTTGAGAGAAACAGGCTGTCCGGGATTGAGGACAGCCTGTTCTGTTATAGGGAAGGAAATTATGAAAATGCGATGGAATGGTTTAACCTCATCTGATTTGAAATGGATAGCGATTATATCTATGTTGGTGGATCACTTTGCAGTGGCAATCTATGCAAATATGGCGGATTATCAGTTTGATATATATAGGGTTATGCGTGGAATCGGACGGATTGCATTTCCAATTTACTGTTTTTTACTGGTAGAAGGATTCTGCCACACGCATGATGTGAAGCGATACATCAGCAGATGCTTTCTCTTTGCGGTGATTTCAGAGGTCCCCTTTGATCTGGCTGTACATGGAGCTTGGGTTTATCCGGAAGGACAGAATGTATTTTTTACATTGGCGATAGGGCTGTGTACCTTATATGCGATATCTGTGTGTGAACGAAGGGGAATGAGTATCATTTCATCTGCGCTGTGTGTTCTCACCGGAGCAGGGATAGCGCAGCTTCTTGAAACGGATTATCACTACATGGGTGTGCTATGCATTGTTCTATTCTATTATCTGCAACGATTTGATAAAGTACAACGAACAGTTCTCGGGGCGGTTATGGTAGGCGTTGCAGAACCCAAAGCAGCTATAGCATTTCTTCCCATATATCTGTATAATGGAGAAAGAGGAATGAAACTGAAATATTTCTTCTACTGGGTATATCCGGTACATCTGCTGGTATTGGGGTTGATTAGGGTGATGTTGTATTAGAAACACTATTATTGCAATCTGCTTTAAAGTAACAATGAACCCAGAAAGGAAAACATTACATGGCACTTGAGAATAAGTTGGGGATTACTGATTCTGCCCAGTTAGCACGTGAAGAAGAGAAAATCAGCAAGGCGAAGGCAAAGGAATTATTTGAATCTGGTATTTTGGATTCTTTACATCCTGGAACATATGTAACACTTGCCAGGATTCATGAATTTTTGTTTGACGAAATATATGATTTTGCAGGCAAAATGCGAACTGTAAACATTGCAAAAGGAAATTTCCGCTTTGCACCGCTGATGTACTTGCGGGTATCTCTTGAAAACATAGATAAAATGCCGCAATCTTCATATGATGAAATCATAGAAAAGTATGTGGAAATGAATATTGCACATCCTTTCAGGGAAGGAAATGGGCGCAGTATGCGTATCTGGCTGGACCTGATTCTAAAGAAAGAAATTCATCAAGTCATTGACTGGAGCAAGGTAGATAAAGAAGATTATCTGCTTGCCATGGAGCGCAGCCCAATCAGAGATATTGAAATAAAGCACGTATTAAAGCAGGCATTGACCGATGAAATTAATAGCCGGGAAATCTATATGAAGGGTATTGATACCAGCTATTATTATGAGGGGTATGTCACATACAAAACAGAAGAATTGTAATAGGATAGGCGCAGGGTAATACCTGCGCCTACATCTTATGTTACGGTTCTAGTTAGGAATAAAATAATATTATTATTTCAAAACAACTTTATTTGTTATGGTTTTGTGTATTCATATTATCATCTTTTTTTTATAAAAACAATGGAAACAATCAAATAATATTATTTTATTATTGACAATAAAATATTATAATAATACAATAGAATTATAACAATAAAGGAGATGAAATGTTATGAGCGAGTCAATTTTGGTATACAACTTGAATTGTAAAGCATATTTGCTGCAAAATATAGAATTGATTAATATGTTAAAGGAAATCTCTCATATGGTAGATGTCGCTTTATGCAGGACAGATACAATGAGAGTGTTTCATGAGAAGAATCAATTTAAGAATTATTCTATATCTGGATTTAAAGAAATTGAGAGTGATAAAAAATATAAGGAAGGTAAGATATATTCCTTTGCCGTACGGTGTATCAACAAAGAGTTTGCCGAGTTCCTGTGCAGGCAGTTACCTAAGTCAGACACGAATACTTTGAAAGGACTGGTATGTGAGTACAAAGTAATACCGCATATGTACATAGACAGGCTATACACTGTGACTCCGGCAGTCGTTCAGATTCAGGAGGGGGGCTATTGGAGAAATAAGATAGCAATTGATGAGTATGAGAGATTGCTATTTGAAAACAGTGTTAAAAAATATAACAGTATAACAGGAGATAGGCTGGACGAAAACTTTAAACTGTATGATACGATTACTTTTTTAAATAAAGTACCCATTAAAACAAATTACAAATCAATTCAACTGCTTGGAGACAAAATAGAAATGACGATCAACAGTGATGAGCGGGCACAAGCGGTTGCATATATGCTTCTTGGCACAGGAATGTTGTTAAAAAATTCACGAGGATATGGATTTGTTAATTACAGAACTCAATAGGAAAAGGAGGAATGTCATATGCTTGAGGCATGCTTGGAGATATTTGAGAGGCAGCCGGACATAGACAAGCTGATACTGGATACGTATGCTCCGGCAGAAGGAACTTATGTCATTATGGCTTACGAGAATGGTCAGTTTGTACAAAAAGAATGGATTGAGGTTAAAAAAGATAAAAAGAGTGGTAAAGCATTGCTTACATACAGAGAGCGGGAGGCAATCAGCAGACCTGATTATTATTGCAAACTGGTAGATATGAATAAGCCTGTTGATCCCAAGAAGGTAATTCAGTCCAATAGTTATCTGGGATTTGTAATCAAGAAAGAGAGTCTCACGAACGGCAAGCTGACCAAAGAAATCATTACACAATATTACAATATCCTTAGAAACCCAAGAATTAAATATACGAAGAAACAGGATATTGCATTGTATGATGCAGTTGAGGAGCAAATTGATCCTGTTAATTATGAAAATATTGACATTGTGGAACAATGGATCAATAAAAATATTTTCTCATTTACAGATAAAGTAGCAGGAAAAGACTACCTGAAGATATTTTTTCAAATGGATCATGCAGACTATGAAACAGAGGGAAAACGCTATTATATTCCAAATATTTATAACAAAAATGATTATAATGTAAAATCGGCAGATGGAGTATATGGATTACCTAATAATAATATGGGACTTAATGCCAAGAAGCCGTATCTGGATCATAAGGACAGAAAATGCCGCCTGCCGATTATGGAAAATTCAGATAAGGTAATGTGCAAAAAGAAATTTTTTGATTATCTTATGAATCTGGCATCAGAGCGAAGGTACAATGTTTATCTTCCAATAGACTCTGAGAAAAAAATCACAGCATGCAAAGATGATGATGAAAATGGAATACCGAATGGTTTTACCGGCTATAAGCTGAGATTAAAAAAAGAAAAGAATGAGGCTGCAATTATAGATGCGGATTACGTGATGGATTATAGAGACTTGCTTGATAGAGGCTTCTATATGCAGAATCTTGTTGAAGTACCTGAAAAATATCTGGAGGACGTGCGATATGGAGAAATATCCAAGCGAGACACGGTTAGAAAACTGGTTGATGAAGTGTTTTTCTCCAAATATTATTTGAAAAATATATATACAGAACCTAAGGATATGAAGGGAATCAAGGATTCTGGTATAAGGAAAGGATTGCTGCTATACAGAGATGCATACACAGAATGGTTGGACAAAGGAAATGACGAAGCAGATCTGATAAAAGTAGTAAAGCAGTCAGGAGATATGCTGATACATAATGCGATTGAAAATGATTATATGATCAAGGTGATGCATCAGTTCAACTTAAAATGGTCATTGCTGGAGTATTTTCAGGAAAGTGAGGGAACAATGAAAAACAAACTTACAACAATCAGACAGGAATTAAAGAGAAAAATGGATGCTGACATACTGCAGGATATAGAGTCAGATGAAGAATATTCCTATGCAGCAGGGCAGATGCTTGGTTATTTGATTGGCTTAAATAAAAGCAGCAAGAAGACTTTTTCGCTTGGAAACCGATATCTGGCATTAAATAAGGATGCACAGTTAAAAGAACAGCTTAGACAGTTATTTATGCGATATGATCATGATGAAGATATGTATAAATATAAAAAGCGTGTCGGTAATTTACTGGCTATGATTCTGGCATATGATGTGGAACTGGCAATCAATCATGATCTGATGTTAGCGGGCTATGTATCAAATGGTATTATCTATGAGAAGAAACAGGAGGAAAAAGCAGATGAATAAGAGAGTATATGGTGTGTTGGGAATTTCAGCGATTATGGCGAACTGGAATGCAGACTTTACAGGATATCCTAAAATGACTTCGGATGGAAATATATTCGGAAGTGATAAGGCATTGAAATATCCCATGAAGAAAATGTGGGATAATGAAGGCGAAAAAGTATTATATATAAAAAGTTATGACTGGGAAATAGATTCCAAGACAAAGGAAAAACAGATGAATCCCAGATCTCTGGGAGAACGTTATATACATATCTTTGGAACAGACAAGGTAGAGGGGGATGCTGAGGTTGTATTGAAAAATCTGTTTCAGGCTGTGGATGTTAAAAATTTTGGTGCCACTTTTGTAGAAACAGGCAATAGTATTTCTATCACAGGCGCAGTACAGATAGGCCAGGGGTTTAATAAATATGAAGATTCCAGAGCAGAAGAACAGCAGATATTGTCGCCGTTTCGTGATGGAACCAAGGATACTGACAGCAATGGAGAGAGTAAAAAATCTAAGCAGTCTTCACTTGGAACCAAGATCGTAAGCAATGAAGCTCACTATGTATATCCATTCGTGATCAATCCACAGGCGTATAAAGAATATGAAGAATTGGGGGTAACACAGGGTTATACACAGGAAGATTATGATAAATTTAAAAGAACATCCATGGTTGCAGCTACATCTTATGCCACAAATGCCAAGGTAGGCTGTGAAAATGAACTGGCAGTCTTCGTAGAGACAAAACCGGATTTGTATCTTCCTAATTTATCAGAGTATGTTACCTTTTCCAAGAGAGATGGTAAAAATCAGATTACGCTGACTTTTGATACCCTGTTGAATGAGTTGCAGGATAGCATCTTATCGGTAGAGATTTACTATAATCCATATACAACAGAACTGGTTCAAAATATTCAAAAAGCTGTATTATACAATATTTTTACACAAAAAGAGGTATAAGATATGGGTGAATTAAAGGTATTGCGATTTCAGCTTTCGGGAAGGACAGCCTTTTTTAAGAAGCCGGAGGTAAATACCTATGGATATTTTACCTATGGAATGGTTCATAAAGTGGCATTGCTTGGGATATTTGGCGCGATTCTGGGGTATGGTGGATATACGAAGCAGCATCGTGACAAGACTGACTATCCGGAATTTTATGAAAAGTTGTCTGGATTAAAAATAGCAATTCTTCCAGCAGAAAACGGTTGTTTTGCAAAAAAAATGCAAAATTTTAATAATTCTGTTGGTTATGCTTCTTTTGAACAGGGTGGTAATCTCATTGTCAGGGAACAGTGGCTTGAAAATCCTAAGTGGATAATCTATGTACTGATTGATCGTCCGGAAGCGCAGGCATTATCAAAAGCTATGCTGCAGAATAAGTGTGTATACATTCCTTATCTGGGAAGCAATGACCATCCGGCTGATATAACAGGAGTAGAAATACTGGAAGGTAAAGAAACAGTCAATTATGATAAAATAGATACGTTATTCTATAGAAATAAAGTATCTTATCAGGCAAAAAAAGGTTCTGTTTTTTTCAATATGAATGTGAAAATTCATAAGTATGAGGAATACTTACCGGTGGCGCTAGACGAAGCGCTTAACCAGTACATTCTGAAGCCGCTGGTCTATACCAACGCAAAAATAGAGCGGTATGAGGATAAGGTATATACAATAGTGGATAAAGTAGTTGCATTTATATAGTGCGATGATAAAAGCAGATTAAAACAGATATAAATTATTTTGTTTTAATCTGCTTTTGCAGTATAAGGGGGGATTATTTTGTTAAATCAGGAAAAGGTAAAAATTGATGATATCGTCAGTCATCAGTACAGGTTCGAAGCACATGAAAATGAAACAATACAGGAGCATACTGACAAGTGTGTCATGTTTTTTGAACAGATATGGAAAGCGAAAAAGCTGGATTCTACACTGGAGATGTTGGAACAGGTTTTGTTAGGAGAACAGATGGATGAATGCAGGCAACTGTTTGAAAGACTTTTTCTTCATACGATTATTTTTCATGATATTGGAAAGATTAACCCAAGGTTTCAATATCTGAAGATGAATCGACAGGAGTTTGCCGGGGCAAAGTGGGATAATGGCTTAGGTTCCAGGCATTCTTTTATTTCATCGGTTATTTATTTACAGTATTTTATGCCTGAATTGTGTGAATTGTCCTGTGAAAGCGTGGATATCATGGCATATATTATATTTATTAATTCTTATGTAATATCAAGACATCACGTATCGCTGGATAATTTTCAAGAATATTTGATTGATTTTAAAGAAGGAAAACAAGGTGATATTGACAGAAAAAATATATTTCAATATGTTCCCCAATATCTTCACTCAAATGAGATTTTTGATCAGGAATGGTTAAAATATGCATGTAATGTTTTGGAAATTAAATTACCGAACCGAGAATACGAAATTGCCTGTTATGCTTATGAAAGGCTGCTCTTTTCCTTACTGGTTGCATCAGATTACTATGCCACTACATATCAGAAAGAAAACTACTGCATAGAAAGTTATGGAACTATAACAGATATCAATAAACTTTATCAGATTTATTCTGACACGGATGTCATGAAAAAGATACGAGATTATCAAAAGACGGAAGAACACACTGAGCAGAATATTAACAGTTTAAGGACAGAGCTGTTTCTTGAATCAGAACAGACTCTTTTAAGGCATCTGGATGAAAATATATATTATCTGGAAGCGCCTACAGGAAGCGGAAAGAGCAATACTGCTATGAATCTGAGTTTTCAGCTTATCAGAAATTGTGATTGCTTGGATAAAATCATGTATATTTATCCTTTTAATACACTGGTAGAACAGAATGAGAGTATATTGAGAAAAATATTCGGAGAAAATCCAGAGGCAATAGAACAGATAAAAGTGGTAAATTCAATTACTCCTATTTATCAGACTGAAGTAAAAGAGGAAAATGAAAAGTATGTAACTGCTTGTCAAAAGGCATTGTTGGATAGACAGTTCTTTAATTACCCGATTGCGGTGTCAACACATGTTACATTATTCCGTACTATGTTTGGGGATAACAGGGAAGATGCCTTTTCTTTCCATCAGTTAGCGAACAGCGTCATTGTTCTGGACGAGATACAAAGCTATCGTAATGAGATTTGGACAGAAATTATTGTCTTTTTGAAGATGTTTGCCAAGCTTCTGCATATGAAAGTAATTATCATGTCAGCAACTTTACCTGATCTGGATATTCTGAGTGAAGAAGAAGTACAGGCAGTAAGATTAATCGCAGATAGAAACCGATATTTCCAAAATGACTGCTTCAAAAAGAGAGTATCGAGATTGGAATATTCGTTGCTTGATATAGACAGGGATGATCTTTTTGCTGAGATAATAGTTTTAATCAAAAGGCATATTTTGCAGAAACAAAAGATATTGGTGGAATTTATCACGAAAAAATCAGCTCTTGATTTCTATGTGTGCATAAGAGAAGCCCTTGATTGCGAGACATTGTGTATAACAGGAGATGATAACAGCATAGAGCGAAAGAGAATTTTACAACAGGTCGAAGATTCGTCTGGTGGAACTCCTCTTGTATTGGTGGCAACGCAGGTTATTGAAGCGGGGGTGGACCTGAAGAACATAAATGTAGGATTTAAGGATATATCTATGATAGATCTTGAAGAACAATTTCTTGGGCGCATCAACAGATCTAATACAGGGATGGGAATAGTATATTTCTTTAACTATGATAAAGCAGGTAATGTGTACATGAAAGATAACAGAAAGGATTTTACTCTGTTACAGCCGGAAATGAGACAGGTATTGGAATCAAAGGATTTTTCGCCTTTTTATGAAAAGGTTCTGGGTGTGATCAAAAGGCAGAATCAGTCTGTGAGTGAAAAGGATAATATTGATGTTTTCTTTGAACATGTAGGTAAGTTAAATCAGAAAGAAATCGCCAAACGTATGTGGCTGATTGAAGAGGACAAGGGCGTCTGCAATATCTATTTTGGAAGAGTGATTGAGTCAGATGGCAGGAAAATAGATGGTCGGAAATTATGGGAAGAGTATGAGCAGTTAATAAAAAATAGCCAGAATATGAAATATTCTGTGTTCAAGGTAGAACTCTCAATACTTATGAGTGAAATGAACAACTTTATTTATCGTATTCGAGTAAAGCCAACATTTCCCTATAATGATATGATTGGTGAACTGTATTATATTGACAATGGAGAAGACTATTTCGAAAACGAAAAAATAAATATAAACAAACTCCAGGACGGAATCGGGGAATTTATATAGGAGGGGATCGCATGACTGTAAATGGAACCTTGATCAATTACTATTTTCATTGCAAAAGGCAATGTTATTTGCATGGAAACCGTTTAAATCTGGAAGATAACAGTGAAGCTGTAAAAATAGGAAAGGCTGTTCATGAAGAAAGAGAAGAGAAAGCCAAGAATGCAGAGTTACAGATTGAAAATATAAAAATAGATGCGCTTACTGACAAGTATTTGGTCGAAATCAAGAAATCAGATGCAGATGTGGAAGCAAGTCAGTGGCAGTTGCTGCTGTATCTGAAGATATTGAAAGAAAAAGGAATTGAACGTATTGGAAAACTGGAATTCGTAGAAAAGAATAAACAAAAGAAAAATGTGATATTGGTTGAATTAACTGAGGAGAAGGAACAAAAACTAGAACAGTATATTGCACAGATAACAGATCTGATCAATGGGGATGAAATACCGCCGGTTCAGAATAAAACATCATGTAAATCATGTGCATATTATGAATATTGCTATGTATAGGAGGAAACAGAATGGGAAGTACAAGATATATTTCATCAAGAGGTGAACTTTCGAGAAAAGATAATTCACTATGTTTTCGTAAAGATGGCAAAAATGTATATATACCAATAGAAAATACAAGAGAAATATACTGCTTGAATGAAGTTTCCATTAATACAAAATTGTTGGATTATTTATCCCAGAACCACATAATAGTTCATTTCTTTAACTATTATGAAGGGTATAGTGGAACGTTTTATCCAAAAGACCAATACAGCAGTGGAAAGTTAATGATAAAGCAGGTCAAGGCTTTTGAAACGGAACGCCTCGCAATAGCCAAGGCAATTGTAAGGGGAATCGGAGTAAATGTTTATGAGGTTTTATATCATTATTATAAGCATGATAAAAAAGAAGTAAAAGATACAATAGACTGGATTAAAGGAGCTTTTGGACAAATGCTGGAAGATACTGATAATATTAAGAAGGTATTAGCAACGGAAGGAGATTTATGGCAGCGTTTTTATGCAACATTTCAGTATTATCTGCCAGAAGATTTCATAATGAATAAGCGAGTGAAACGACCACCCAATAACCCTATAAATGCTATGGTGTCTTTTGGAAATTCCCTGCTGTATACAAAGACAATTGCAGCTATTTATCAAACGCACCTGGATCAGAGAATCAGTTTCCTGCATGAACCAACTGAAGGAAGATTTTCATTGAGTCTGGATATGATTAGCGCCTATTAGGAAAACACACTGTCAAAGGGGTTTGTAGCGGGGGT
>OGIR01000478.1_pt1 | contig 32934 bp, 35 predicted proteins | sample 1571831 | NCBI WGS metagenome assembly OGIR01 (sample SAMEA2582124, study PRJEB24529) | metagenome | biome: Human gut stool | place: China | collected 2011 | reverse complement strand
GACGACCAGAATGGCGGTGATGTTCAAGATATGTGGCCTGACCAGCTTCATAACTATAGATGTAGTAAGAATATTCGTAAATCTTACCATTAGATTTTTGACGACGAAGTTGGCGGACCGTACCACGGTTGAGCTCGTTATTAATTGTTTGATGATTAACTCCTAATTGGCGACCAATTGCGCGATTGGAAAGTCCTTGCGACTTTAAAGTCGCAATCATCACTCGCTCTTCTTTAGTAAGGTGTGCATATTTGCGATGAGTGGCCAAGAGGTTAGTGGGCATGGTATCATTTAAGTGCGTCATTTGACGGACATCCTTTCATATAGGTTTGATTCACTTAATATGATACCTGATGTCACGCCGAATGGCGTTTTTGCATTTACCACCAATTAGGTGGCTAACTTCATTCTATAATCCACCAAAAATAGTTAAAATACTTCCGGCAACAATAAAGATGATTCCGGCAATTGTAAATGACATTTCCCGCCGAGTCTTGTGTTCATGAAGAACTAAGATACCACCAATCGTTGCAATGATAACGTTCATTTGCGTGAAGACAAAGGCCGTATTAATTCCTAATGCCCGTCCAGCAAAGATATAAGCTAAGGCCGCAATTCCCCAAGAAATACCACCCCAGATATTGAGGTATTGTTCCTTTTGCTTGAAGGAATCAATATTTCCTGAACAAATAGCATAAATAACAGATCCAAGTAAAATACCAAGCATTTCTGGAAGGAAAATTCCTAAAGAACTATCATTAGCAACCATTGGCATCTTTGGGAATGCTGAGTAAACCCAGTAACCAATTGTTGTAATAAGTAAGAAGAAGAAGTTTTGAACAGTAATCTTCTTCCCCGTACTTTCATCAGAGACAGAGGTCATCAAAGCCCCAATAATAACGATTGCTAAAGCGATAAAGCCAATAGTAAGGGCACGTGCTCCACGCCATTCTCCAAAGATAATAACCCCGATTAAAGAGTTACCAACTAATTGAAATACTGTCGATAGTGGAATCGTGTTTGAAACACCCATCCGCTTAAATGAAACGAATTGTCCAATTTGACCAATTGTCCACAAAGCACCACACAGTACTGAGAACCAGAATCCGGTCGTCGTAACCGTTGGATGACCAATAATGAATGCAACCAACCCAACAATCGTAGCACCGGCACCAATACCAAACATTTGGTTAATCGTTGAACCACCGATTTTACCAGTGATCAGTGGCATAATCCCCCACCCAATCGCAGGGATTAAAGCAAGTAAGTAGTTCATAAAAAATTCTCTCCTATCAATCCGTAATATTATTACGAGGTATAAGTGTATCATATGGTAAGCGCTTCCACAAGCGCTTTCTTTAAATTTTTTGGGATTATAAAAATTGGTCTATAAAAAAGAAACGCTTTATTATCACAGTTAAAGCGTTTCACTCAAATCATTGGCTTACTTTTTATCTTTATTATTTGTAGGCTGAATATTATGAGGAGCATATTCACGATCAGGGAAAAAGATTGTAAATGTCGTCCCCTTACCATACTGACTTTTTACGTCAATTTTTCCCCCATGAAGGAGAACTAACTGCCGTACAATCGCAAGCCCTAAGCCGGATTCCCCGTACTTAGTATTCATCCGTGAACGATCAGCCTTATAGTATCGTTCCCAGATATTTTCAAGTTGTTCAGGAGTCATCCCAATCCCATTATCTTGAACTTCAAATTGACTTCCCTTTTCCACACGTTTTCCACGAATGTCAATAATTCCGTTATCAGTGAATTGGATTGCGTTTTGAATGATATTGAACATAATCTGCACAAACCGATCATAGTCTGCATATACTCGTAAATTCTTTTCCACATCTAAATGCAGAGTATCTTTCTTCTCTTTTGCCTTTTTCGATAACTGCTCTCGTAAATTTTCGAGTACTGCTGATGCGTCAAATACTTTCCGTTCCATCGCAATTTGGTTAGTGCGAATCTTTTCATAATCCAAATTATCATTAACCAAACGAATTAAACGGCGAGTATCGTTCTGCATTAATTGAATACTATGCTTTTTATCCTCTTCTGGAATCGCATCATACTGTAACCCTTCAAGAATGCCATTAATAGTTGTTAAGGGCGTCCGCATTTCATGAGCTGCATTGGCCATAAATTGTCGTCTCCGCTCCTCTTGCCGGCGAATTTCTTGTTGCGATTCACGTAACGAAGCAGTCATTTGGTTAAAACTCCGACCAAGGTCTGCCACTTCATCATGCCCATTATCGTCCACTTCAACATTGTAATTTCCTTGCGCAATTTGGTGAGTAGCCATCCGCAATCGATCAATTCGTTTGGTAATTGACCGTGCCAAGAAGTAACTAACTGCAAGCGTTACAAGACTAGCAGTCAGTAATGCCATTATTAAGTTAATCTTTATTTGATGCATATTTTGCTCAATTGTCGAGACGAAAGTTGCAATCGAGACTACCGCAATCATCTTTCCTTTATAGAAGTATGGTCGTGAAACTTCGGTCATTCGCGGGGAGGCACCTTTCGATACTCGTGAATTAATTTTAGGAGTAATTAGTTTAGTACAGACGGTTTCTCCCTTTTTTAATTTTTTCCAATCACTTTTACTCATACTCGGAGCAAAGCCATTACTGGCAAAGATTTTCCGGTGAGTTGTATCATAGATTGCAAAGTGAACATTTTGACGTGTTAAAAGATTGGCATTGCTATTTAATGATTCTGTAGCAAACCCTTCAAAACTTTGGGTTGCCATATTGTAACGAATAGAATCCTGAATTAAACTATCAGAATAACTTTTCAATTGTTGCCACGTATTATGATACATAGTGTTATTAGTTACATTTATAAACGAAATACTAACAATCACCATTAGCGTCAGAATAATCGCAAAAAATGAAAGCATCAACCGATACATTAATTTCATTAGTCGTTACCTTCATCGTCAAACTTATAACCGACCCCCCATACAGTCTTAATCACTTGAGGTCCAATATCTTCTAACTTCTGCCGTAACTTTTTAATATGGGCATCAACGGTTCGTTCATCACCGTAATATTCATAATCCCATACTAATTGTAAAAGTTGTGAACGGGTAAATACTTGACGTGGTTTCGAGGCAAGTGTCTTTAATAAGTCAAATTCTTTAGGTGTTAGATCACTAACAGGCTTTCCGTATAAGAATACTTCTCTTGTCTTAGTATTCATCTTAAAGTTCTTTGTTTGAATATCAAATGTATCATCACTATCAGTCTCTTGAACTTCCTCAAGCTTGTTTAAATGTGTTCGCCGATAAAGAGCCTTGATCCGTGCAATCAAAGTAATCGTACTAAACGGCTTGGTTACGTAATCATCCGCACCAATTTCGAGTCCTAATACCTGATCACTTTCAGTATCACGAGCCGTTAGCATAATTAAAGGAACTGTTGGTGATACCCGTCGAATGTCAGCAGCGACCTGCATCCCGTCCTTTTTAGGAAGATTAAGGTCTAATAAAATAATGTCCCATTTATGAGGGTCGGCATTAAACTTTTCTTCTGCTCCAACACCATCATAAGCAAATTCGTATTGCCATTTTTCTTTTTTGAAAAACATTGCCATCATTTCGCAGACAGAATGGTTATCCTCAATCATTAATATTTCCATTTAATTCATTCCTTTATATTTTATCTGAACTCTATTTACTAATTTTTACATAGGAATAACTTCTTATGAAACTCCACTAATTATCCTAATATTCTTAGCATTAAAAAAGACTGCCATAAATCAACGGCAGTCCTTATAGGCATATAGTGGAGATGACGGGAGTTATACCCGTAACCTTAAAAAGACCGCCAAATCAATGTTTCCATGTTGCTGGACGTGAACCATACAACATCTGTACAACATTTTAAATCTTAAAGATTCTCAATAGTGTTTCCAATTGAATTATCGTTGACCGGGTGCAAGTCATTGTAAACTTTGATAGTAATAGATGCGTCCTTGTGGCCTAACACGGTGGCCACCTTATTAACTGGCACCCCATTTTCAATCAGCAAGCTAGTGTAAGTGTGTCGCAAGCCATGTGGTGTCACATATAATGGTAGATTCTTTTCTTTTTCTATCACTTTTAACCACTTACCCGGCTTTGATGGTGACAATATACCGCCTTTTTGATTGGTAAATACTAGCTGTCCTGGCTTCAAAGAATTAATATTAAAGTATTGTAGTTCACGACGTTGTTTTAAGCGCCACTTCTTTAATACTTCAATGGTTCGTTTACCAATAGGAACATCACGGACTGAATAAACATTTTTAGTTTTCCCTATTATAAGGTGGTTATCCGTATCACGGGTAACCGCCTTTTTTATATGAAGAAAACCTTTATCAAGATCAATATTATTCCAGGTTAAGGCTGATAATTCGCCCTTTCGTACCCCTGTATGTGACAAGACAAAGAGAAAAGCAAATGCCTTATAGTTGGTTGATTCGTAGTGTTCTCGCAACCCCTTCTGAAAGACATTAAACTCATCCTTAGTGAATGATCTTATCTTTCTTTCATGGTCAACCCTTGGCCGTTCTATATTCTTAAACGGGTTATCATGTATCAATTTGTATTTAATTGCCAGGTCAAAGATGCTTACAACATCATTAACTAGCTTGTTATATGACTGTAATTCATTAGACCATTGGTAAACCAATAATTGACACGTTGGAACACTAATATCTTTGATTAACTTATTACCCAAAGCTGGTAATAAATGTTTCTTGCACTCTGTCTCATATTTCTTATAAGTAGAGCCAGCTACCGTCTGTTTCTTATTATCAAGCCAACGGTTGGCCACGTCTTCAAATGTTACCTGTTCGTTATCACTAAAACCATGATTCTCAATTTCAATCATCTTGCGACGATACCAGGCACGGGCTTCACCTTTTGTAGTAAAGCCGCCCTTGTTATGCTGCTTGTTATCTGGTGTACGGTATGCAACCCGATAACGCTTGCCGTTTTTTGTTTGATACTCATATGGTGTCATTTTTCATTCTCCTTTATACGTCCATTGTTTGGGCGCGAAATTGAATGGCACGGGGGATGTGTTAGGAGATGAAAAACTACCGTGAGTAAATAGTGCAAGTTCATGGTACCTTGGTACCTCACCCCTTGACCCTTACGGCCACAAGGGGGTAGCGGTACCAAAATGGTTTCACGGGTACCATAATCAAATTAGGGTAAAAATGGTACCCTACTTCAATATTTTTGCTCAAGCCTTGTTTTTAATGGCTTGTTCCGATGATATAGATATTCATTCTGAATTACAGGCGTTGCTCCATTACTATACTCAAATTGGACAATCAAATCGTTCTTTTTGTCCTTAAATACACCAGCATCATCTGCGAGCTGAATTACAGTAGCCACTGCTTGATCCAGCTCTTTTTCTATTTCATGCTGAAAAAACGGGGAACTACTATTATAAACGGAAGCGAAAACATCATCTTCATTATTCTCGTTTTCTATCCAAACTGTAGCATCATGTTCCTTTACATTGCCGAATTCAGGCTTCGTTTCTACATAAAAGTACAGTGGGAATGCTTTTTCAATTTTTCCATTCCTCATGATAATTATTAGCTTCCCATATTCCCCTTCTTCATCGCTAAAAGGCTCAAAGTTATAAGTAAAACGCCAAGGAATATAATCATAAAAATCTGCGGGACTAACAGAGAGAAAATTGCATAATTTATCAACGTTATCGGTTGAAATATTAGCGTATGGATTATTAACCATATTTGAAAAAGAACTTCTGGAAATACCAGTAGCCTTCATGGCATCTTTAATGGTTAAGTCTCTTTCCGCAAGCAACGCTCTTAAACGATTAGCGAGCATTTTTCCACCACCTTTTAGAAAAATTATACCACTAAATAAAACCAGTACACATATTAATGTAAAATATTCGCTCAAATATGTTGACACTGCAACTGAATGGTAGTATAAAAAATAGTGGAAACTTCATTAAGATGTTTGCCAAGCACATTTCAGTAAAAAAAAGAGGCGATATATATGGAATTAAAGACGAAAATTGAGCTTCCTAAAGAAGTTACCGATGCAATTAAAGAAGCGGTTATCCAGGCTTTTCAAGATGCTAAGAACAATACACGGGAAAAGGACTTTCCGCTGTATATGTCAAAGAAGCAGACTTGCGAATATCTAGGAATTGCTAACCGGACGCTCAACGAATGGATTGAGACTGGCAATATTCCTTACAAGCACATTGGTAAGACCTATCGTTTCAATCGCAATGACTTAGATAAATTCATGGCCACCAAGTAATCAACCTATGACACGGGGGATGTGTTAGGAGATGGTTAAGAAAAACTAATAGTGGCTGGCACCACTAAAAAATTATATGATTAATGCTTTACAACAATATATAGAAAGGAACGATAAATAATGACCAAGTTAATTAATTCGAGAATTGTGGCACTTCTTATTGGTGTTTGGATTGCCTATTGTTTAGGTGTCAAAGCATATGACGGCGCAGCGTTTTTATTGATTAGCTACTTGTTTGCTTTGCATGAAAACAAAAAAGCCACTAACGGTGCTAAGTTTGGCGACACGGCTACCGTTAATGACTAAGTTTCATAGGGAATTTAATAAAGAAAAAACCTATCGTTTGGCAGAACAATAGGCAGATCAGCTTTATTGAATTCCCTTTCATTTTAGCAGAATTGAAAGGATAAATAAAGATGAAAAAACAAACTCTTAAATTTAATGATGGCGAAATTACAACGAACTTTAATAAAACAATAGTAGTACACAAAGACCTAAAAAATAACGAAACATGGCTGTGCATTCCTGGATTACCTAGCGATGGCCAAGCCAATAAAATAGGACGGGTTACCCCTCCCACTCTTACAAAAGGTCAGCGTTATTTTATCGTTGCCGATGACCACAAAGGAAATTCATTTATAGGAATGGTTCAAGGCGAGTTAAAACAAGTTCCTTTTTCAAAGGGAACATTAATCAGTGATAAATATTTTATTAAGTTAGCTCAGCGCTTCTTAGACGAAATGAAAGGGGAACAACACCATGAATAACACATTAGATACGGCTCTCGTGCTTGCTAAGTGTGGAATGAAGGTTTACCCGCTGACCACTGGCAGCAAAGTCCCCGTTCAAGGTTCCCACGGGGAACATGATGCCACTAATGATCTAGATACCATCAAAAAATGGTTCAACTATAACCCTAACTTCAATTTAGCTATCAACTTGCAAGCTAGTAACCTAGCCGTTGTTGACCTAGATAACCACGAGAACGCTACTAACGGCGTACAGAATTACAGCAAGTATATTCGCAATCATGGCAGCTCCTACGTTGACAGCTTAAAGACCTATACTGAAATAACACCACGTAACGGGCTTCATATCTTCTACAAGCTCAACCAAGATTTAGGCAATAAGGATATTCAGTTGATGCCAGGCGTTGAACTTCTAACGGGTAAAGTTGTAATTGCCCCTAGTTATATTTCAGAAATTAATAAGTGGTATATGCCTCAATATCAAGGGTATCAAACATTAAGCCGTGAGAATGTTCAACCGTTACCCGATTGGATTATTGAACTTGCTGAAAATTCTTTGAAGCAAAAGTCAAACACAGTATTCACAATTTCCTACGATTCGGGTAAAAGGACAAAAACAACCCTTTACTTTGAAATACTGGTTAATGGCTTGGGCCAAAAAGGAACTAGGAACAGCAACCTTGCTTCTCTAATTGGCGGCTTGCTTTACCGAGGGGTAAGTGCCAATGCAATCGTGGAGTTGGCAAAACTAGCCAACAGCAATACCCCTGAACCTTTAAGCACGAATGAGTTAGAGCGAACCATTCGGAGTATTTTTCAAAGATATCTTAACAGTCAACAATAGATTTGAGGTGATTTAATGAACGATTCCTTAGATAGTCTTACCCAACAAGTTGATGATTATCAAAAAGAAAACCAAGTTGAACGGGAAAAAGAATTAACCGACAAGTACGGTTTAGATGGCACCACACAAGAATTACAAGACTATATTTGTAGTGTTTACAACGTTGACGATGTTAAAGAGCTGCTCTTAGACGACGCACTACAACTTAAACCACTTTTTATTCCTAGTGTGATTAACACTTTTGACAGAGAGCATATGATTGTCCTAATGGATTACAGTGGTTATAAAGAATGTCAATTTAATCTCAACGGTGAAAAGTGGAAAAATCTTGCTGAATATTTCACGCCACGCTGGTTAACTTTTTTGGTGACTAAACGCCCTGGTAAGGTTTATATGTATTTAAATTGGTACCTGTATACCGTTGATTACTTCAAAAACAATCCCACTAACACCTTTTCAGAATATCAAGCCGGGATAGCGTATTATCGCAAAAACGGCGCCTGGAAGGTTATGAAAAAAGACGAATTGACCAGCAAGTTCGATAAGGCGTTGGTTAATAATCTAACCTCGTGGGGTATCACAGATGATAAGACTATGAATGACGGTATTACTAAATCTAAAAAGTTGATCACGTCGCAAGTGTTTATTAACGGTGTTTCACGTCCAGAAAAACTAAGCAAAGATAAGTTGGTAGCCTTCAACAATGGCACCTATAACTTTGCAACCGGTCAAAAGCAAGAACATTCAAAAGACGACTACCTGCTTAATATTCACGATTATGATGTTGATTTTAGTAGTCATGAAGCCCCCGAAACCGATAAGCTGCTCACCGGAATGATGGGACAACCAGCAGCAAAGTTTTTCAAAGAATACATTGGTTATTGTTTCTACCCAAACCATGATATTTTCCAAGACTTTATCTTTCTACTTGGTGAAGGTGGCGAAGGTAAGTCTACTCTATTGAATTATATTCAGCATGATTTGTTTGGTTCAGATAATACCGCTGCTCTCGACCCCCAAACCATGAATAGCGATACAGACCGTTTTGCAACCAGTGATTTGTACGGTAAAGAAGTAAATATTGTTCCAGACATTTCATCTAAGCCCCTTCCAGACGTAGCTAAATTAAAAGGTTTACTAGGATCAGACCCTATCGCTGTTCAGTTCAAGTTTGGCAATCGCTTCAAAATGACAAGCCGGGCTAAAAATATATGGTCCGCTAACAAGCTTCCACCAATTAGATCAGATGATGTTGGGCAAGCAATGTCCGATCGTGTAAATGTCATTAAGCTCACTAACGGAGATACTCGTAAAAGTAGCAATCACTTCTGGCAGATTCACGATATGAATAAAGTACGGAGTGAACGTTCACAGTTTGTCGGTGAGTGTCTGTACTTATTTCAACAAGTGCTTAAAAGGTTTGATAAAGGAAAAGGCCAAGACAGTTGGTCTAAACCAGCAACTGTTAAAGACGGCGCTCAAAACTGGCTCACTAATAACGACCCAGTAGAGCAATGGTTAACCAGCGTCAAAGAAGAAAATGCAAGTCTGTTTGAAGATGGTTATTTTGTAAAGCAAGATGCTTACAACGACTACAAAATATGGTGTAAAGCAGAAGGACGGCTCCCAATGAAAAAGAGCAACTTACAAGACGCTTTACTTACTAGGTTTGGATTTGAGTACAGAAGAATCCACACTCCTGACGGGGGTCAACCTTATTGCTGGGTTAACCAAGCCTTAGCCGACAAGTGGGACAAGGAAAAAATAGACTGGACAACTAAAAGAGATGGTGTCTTACTAGATCTTGCTTAAATGGCACATTGTTCCATTCTAGTTCCAAAAATGTTCCACTACAAACGCTGATATAACGGGCGTTGTTCCACTTGTGCCACTTTTTACTATTTAAGTTAAAAGAAGGAAAACGAGAAACTTAAAAACATATATAAGAGGGACGGTGCTTAAAAGTGGCACTTTTGGAACAATCCTTAGAGCCACAAGGGATTAGCATGGAACAAAAATGGACTCAAAAACGGAACACGGTCCATTTTGAATAACCGACAATGAAAAGAGAGGAAACTAAATAAAACAATGCAACAAGTAAAATTATTTTTTGATAGCTCATATACATACGGTTCTAACAATTCTAGGAACGGTTTACTCAATATAGAGAACGAGATTAACACTTGGTTAGCTCAAAATAGCGATAAAAAAGTAATCGACATTAAGTTTAACAGTTATTCAAATGTTGGTGGGACCGCTGATGATTTTAGCGGAGATAACAGTTATTCAGCCATGATTATTTATAAGGACGGTGATTAACAATGCTTAATTATGATATTACACGAATGAAGCATAAGGTGGAGTTTGGAACGTGGGACTATGTGGCCGATGATTCATTAGAAGGTGGACACGAAACCTTCAAGCCACTAACTACCGTTTGGTGTGGAGAATACACCAATACACAGAACCAAACATTTGATAATCTGGGAACACACGTCAGTGCTGATTTAGTATTGGTAATTAGACATAACCCAGACGTTAACAAGAAGCTAAGTGCTAAGTACAAAGATCACGAATACAAGATTATTGCTATCAACAGCGATGACAGACTTAATGCCTTTGACTTGGTAACGCTGCAAGATAAAAGTGGAGTAAGTAATAACAATCAATGATTAGAGGTGTCGTAATATGCGACACCCTTTTTATTAGGAGGCAAGCAATGAAACCTAGACACTTATGTAATTATCCTAGTTGTAATGAATTAATACCGTACGACCAGAGCTATTGCAGTAAACACGAATATAAGAAACCGATAGATAGAACTAACAAGCAGCAACGACACCAATTAAATAAGGCTATCTATCATAAGCGAATTACTAGCAAGCATGAAGGTAAGTACCAACGTTTCTATCGTTCGACAGCATGGAAGAAGCTAAGCCACCATTGGTTAATGATGCACCCGTTGTGTGTTAACTGTGAAGTACACGGAATATATCGCAAAGGTGATCTAGTAGACCATATCATTGAACTAAGAGACGACTGGAGCAAGCGACTAGACCAAGACAATCTACAAACATTATGCTATGCTTGTCACAACAGAAAGACAAGGCAAGCTAAACATAGGAGACAACAACATGAAAGACAAATGGAATAGGTTCAAAGATAGCAACTGGTTTGTAGTTATATTCTTTTTGATTGTACTTTTAATCGGCTTTACATTTGCTTATTGGATAGTCTTCAAGTTACACCTATTGTTACTAATTATATTTATCTTCTTGCTTTGGCTGCTAGTGAAGTTTATTGAATTGCTATTCTAATCAAAACAAAATTTGAAATTGCTGAACGTGAAATACCGTTCGGCTTTTTTATTGTTTAGGGGGGCTGGTATGACGGCGAAAAGAGCGGCACATCCACATTACTTTCGGTAAAAGTCCAAATTCGCTTGTTTTTCATAGTATTCACGAACATTATCAATAATAAATAGTATATTGTTCGTGTTTTGCACCATTTATGTTTTATCTTAACATTCAGTCAAAATATATAAATATTGTTCGCAAATTAGCTAACATCGGCTTGCCTTTTTGAGCTAAAAAGGGTAAAATGTTCGTATAATAAAGATTACTGGGTATAAATAGTCATTAGATGTTCGTCTATTGGCTATTTTTTTATATATATAAGGTGGTGAATATATGGCTGGAGCAAAAATTAAACCAGTAGAAAGTTTAAAAGGGCATTGGACTAAAACCCAACTAGCAGATCGTCAAGAAGTCCAAAATAACCTACAAAAGAATTATGATTCAATTGATGAAACAGTGCCCGAAGAGTTACACGGTTACGCCCGTAAGGAATGGCAAAAGATTGTTCCTTTATTAAAGAAGGAAACACCAGCAAGCAACCTAGACCGTAGCCAATTAATTAATTACTGTGTTCTTGCTCAAACTGTTCACACTTGCCAAAAGTATATCCTTCAAGATGGCTTGTGTGTCATGACTTCGCAAGGCACTAAGAAGATCAATCCATACTTCAATATGCAAGATAAGGCCATTAAGAATATGCGAGCAATTGCCAGTGACTTTGGCTTGAATATCAGCAGCCGGGCTAAACTTGAAAATCAGAAAGTTAAGCAACAAGACCCCGAAGACCCGTTTGCTGACTTCTTAGAAGATGATGCCGGGTGATTAAATACGTTGATGATGTATTATCTGGCAAGATCGTAGCTGGCAATAAGATACGCCTAGCCTGTGAACGCTACAAGCGTGATTTAGAACGTTCAAAGAGTGACGACTTCCCCTTCTACTATGATGAAAAGATGGCACGTAAAGCCTGCCAGTTCGTCCAGATGTTGCCATTGACCGATGGTGGTAAGTTTCACTTAGCAGAATACCAAGAATGGATTGTAAGCGAGTTATACGGCTGGCGAGTTAAGGAAACGGGAGAACGGCGTTATACACAAGGAATGGTTAGCATGGCGAGAAAATCTGGTAAAACTTACCTAGCTGCTTCCCTAGCCGCTATTGGCTTGATGATGGAAAACGAACCAGCTAAGAACCGCCAAGTCCTGTTCGTCTCAAATGCACTGAAACAAGCTAAGCTGGGGTACAATATGCTTTCGAGTAGTCTTAGACAGGTACAAAAGACTAGCCGTCTAGTCCGTCACCGAGTTAAGGTGCAAAAAGAACGGATTACTGATCTGCCGACCGATAGTTTCGCCACTGCCCTTGCTAGTGACACCAATACCCTTGATGGTTACGCTGGGACCACTATTATTTTAGATGAGTATGCGGCTGCCAAAGATCGCAAGGTATATGATGTTTTGAAGTCTGGTCAAGCACAAGAACCAAACAGCCTACTATTAATTATTTCAACCAGTGGCCTGGACCTAAACGTTCCTATGTACACTGAATATAAGATGTTAAGCGATGTGTTAGCTGGTAAAAAGCAAGCAGACCGCTATTTTATTGCCATTTGGGAATTGGATGACCGTAAAGAAGTCACTAAGCCTAAGACGTGGATTAAAGCTAATCCTATTTTTGAAATTCCAGCAATTAAGAAGCGTATGCAACCTAAAATTCAAGATGATGTGGATTTAGGGATTGCTCAAGATGATTTAATACCAGTCTTAACTAAAAACTTTAATATGTGGCTTCAAGCTGCCGATGATTCCTATATTAGTGTGGACGACTGGGATAAAACCGAAATAGACACCCCCGACACTACCGGACGTGATGTCTATATTGGTGTGGATATGAGTAAAACAAATGATTTAACGGCTATAAGCTGGATTGTACCGGTTGATGGCCGTTTTTACGTGGATTCTCATTCGTGGGTAGGTACTAAGTATGGCCTAGATCGCAAGATTAAGTTAGACGGCTTCAATTACCGGGCTGGCGAGAAGCGTGGTGAGTGTTCTATCACTACCCTAGAAAGTGGCGTAATTGATACCGATGATGTGTTCAATTACCTAGTTAATCTAAGCAATAAGCACCATTGGAAACCAATTATCTGTTATGACCCCTATAACTTCAATGATATTTTAACCAAGATTGAAAAACATATGCCTAACTGGGATATGCGAGCCGTAAGACAAGGTAGTTTGACGCTCAATGTTCCTACCCGTGATTTTAGAGACAAACTGTTTCAAAAGAAGATCATTCATGGCAATAACAAATTGCTTCGCTATTCAATGATTAACGCCCGGATTAAAGAAGATAACAATGGCTGGCAACTTCAAAAAAAGAGCCGTAACTCTAACAGTCGTATTGACCCGGCGGCAGCTCTTATGAATGCTTATGTTTTTGCCCGTTCTTACTTTGATGACCAGGAAAAGAGTAAGACATTAAATGACTTCTATTCAAGCCCTGAATTTTTGCAATGAAAGGTGGTGAGATGAATTAATGAGTTTGTTTAATAACTGGTTCAATAAGAAGACAACCGCAACGGGTGGTGATCCTGTTCTTGATGCTCTGGTTAGTATTTCAAGCGATGATCCGTATGCCTATGTATCACCGTCAAACTTGCGTAATAGTGATGTTTTTACGGCAATCAATATTATTGCCAGCGACATTGCTTCAAACCCTGTTTTATGTGATACGGACGTAATTAACAAAGAAATTAACAACAGTCCTAATGACACGATGGACGGCTTTCACTTCAAGTACGCTCTGGCTGCCAATATGCTACTGAATGGTAATTCGTTTGCTGAAATACTGCCTAACCATAACTTGCGGTTTATTCCTAACAATCAAATGACCGTAAGCCAAGACACGATTACCGGGCGATTAAAGTATACCTACTCGCCTAACGGGAAAATTAAGCGAGTGATTCCACCTAACAAGGTACTACACTTCAAATACTTTACTCTTGATGGTGTAGCTGGATTAAGCCCCTTATATGCCTTAAAAGATGAGTTAGGCGTACAAAACGCTGGTAATAAGCTACTACTTAACTTCTTTAACAATGGGATTCACGGTACAACAGTAGTCAAGGTCAACCAAGCTGACCTAAACCCCGAAAGTATCCAGAACATTCGTAAGAAGTTCGATGATGCCAATTCCGGGCCTAACTCAATGAAAACCGTTGTGGTAGATGATTCTATGGACGTTAGCAACCTATCACTCAATACAGATGTGTTAAAACTGGTCAACTCTAACGACTGGACGACAAGACAGATTGCCAAGGCGTTTGGTCTGCCCGTTGAACGATTAGGGCTAGAAAACGAGCATAGTAACCAGCAACAAAGTAACCTGCAATACTTACAAAGTACCCTGCAACACTACTTTGATTGTTTCACTAGCGAACTATCTAAGAAGTTTGGTAAGGACTTTACCTTTAACACCGATAAGCTATTGAGCCTTGACCCTGCTACCATTCAGCAACAGGCAATTGACGGCTATAACAATGGCTTGCTGACCAGGAATGAAGCCCGTAGCAAGTTAGGGTTGCCACCGACTAGCGATGGTGACAGCTTTAACGATGATTCAGAGAAAGGAATGATTGAAGATAATGGAAGATCGCCGATTAACGATTAACGCTGAATTGCGAGCAGCAGAACCTACACCACAGGAAGCACCGCAGGCCGCTGACAGCGATAAGCAGGATAAGACGGATAATTCACCACAACCTGCTAAAACGGCTCAAAACAGCCCTAAAAAGCTCTCTGGTTATGCTATTGTTTGGAATACTCCCAGTAAGGATTTAGGGGGCTTCAAAGAAGTTGTTTCACCGGACGCTCTTAAAGGCGTTGACCTGTCTAATGTATTAATGCTCAATGACCATGACTATACACAAGTTCTGGCAAGTGTTAAGGCTGGCACCTTAAAGCTGACCCCAGATGATAAGGGACTATACTTTGAAGCTACCCTGCCAGACACTACTACCGCCAACGATGTATTCGCCAATGTTAAGGCTGGCAACTTAGATAGTTGTTCATTCAGTTTTGATGTGGACGATGGTTCCGACAAGTGGGAAAAGGACGACCAGGGGAATATTACCCGAACAATCAACCAGATTAAAGACCTGTTCGATGTGTCTATTGTGGCCGTGCCTGCTTATGATTCCACTAACGTAGATGCTGACAATTCAGACAACCAAAATGTAAATGTTAATACACGTTCCTATGAAAAATTTATCAAGGGGGAAAATAACAAAATGACTGAAAAGACTATTATTGATAACAACGAAAAGACTGAAATCCGTAGTTTTGAAGACTTTATTCGCTCTCACGGTGAAATGCGAGACGGTTTGAAAACTTCCGGTGCTACTGCCGTAATTCCACAAGAAGTTGTAACGCCTGTCTTAGAATTGAAGAATAGCAAGTATAATCTGGCTCAATATGCTACTGTTAAGACGGTTTCCGCTGGCTCTGGTCACTACCCTATCGCTAAGCGCAACAATAAGGCTACCTTGGCTACGAAGGAAGAATTGGCCGAGATTGCGGACGTTGATGCTAATATGTTTGAAGACGTGCCGTTTGATGTGAAGACCCGTGCTGGTAAGATTGCCCTATCAAATGAAATCGTAGAAGATGCTGACGTTGATATTGTGGCCGAAGTTAAGAACCAACTTCAAAAGCTAGTTGATAACACTGATAACCAAAACATTATGAAGGTGCTGACCAGTGACCCATTCAAGAAGGAAAGCGCCACTACTACCGACGACTTAAAGAAGATTTTCAATGTTGAACTTGATCCAGCCTTAAACAAGATGTGGTTAGTTAACCAATCCGGTTTCAACTACCTTGACACTTTGAAGGACAGTGAAGGACGTTACTTACTACAACCAAACCCAACCGCTGCTAGTGGCTTCTCACTGTTTGGTGCCCCAGTCGTTATGATTAGCGACACAGTAATGCCTAATAACGCTGATGGTTCATTCCCGATGATTGCTGGTGACATTTCCGAAGCCGTTGCCGTATTCCGTCGGAACCAAGTAACAGCCCAATGGGATAAATTCGACCAATTCGCTCAAGGCCTATCTGTAATCGTACGTAATGACTACAAGCCAATTTCAAGCGATGCAGTTATTAATGTTTCACTTTCCGCTACCAAGTCTGCTGGCAAGTAGCCAATAACATAGTAACAGTCAATTCAAAGAGCCTGCCTATTCGTTATGAGTGGGTAGGCTCTTATTTTGTTAGGAGTGATATAAAATGACAGATACAATAAACAATCTACCAGAAATTAGTGTAGACACAATCAAAGCCGCCCTACGGATTGATGGCAATGATGATGATACATTGATTAAAGGCTATATTGATACGGCCAAGGAATACGTGGCAAACGCCGTTATAGACGGCCCAGCTAGTGAACCTCTAACCAGCAGCCGTAAGTACCGCCTGGCCGTGATTATCCTAGTACAGTTCTGGTATAGCAACCGTGCTACCGATATGAAACAAACACCATATCAAGTCCGTTCACTGATTCAACAGTTACGAGGGAAGTTCTGGCAATAATTCATATATTGCATAGGATAGCGATAACTATTCGTAAATGTTATAATATAGGTGTGCTAGAAAAGCACAAACAAAAGAAAAAGGTGGTGAAAATCCACCTGCTTTGTAGGTTTTTTCTTTGTTCAATCGTTCGACGTCGAACGATTTGGGTGATGATGTAGTTGGTTCAATAATGTAGTTGTTTATGTTGAGACAAGCAATCGGATTTTACAAGCATCATTAATTCACATAACATTTCCTAATAAAATAGTTGAAGTTACAGAACTTTGCTCACCAGGCAACTGGCAGAGTTGTACGTAACTATTAAGGCGTCGTTAATTGCGACGCTTTTCTTATATACCCAGTAATCACAGTAAAGGTGGTTACAATTATGCGAAAAGATATTAAAGAAATTCGCCAGGTGCTAAAAGATTATTCAAGAATTAAGCATGATTTGAAACAGGTAAGTTTTTTGCCTAGTCCCCGTTTTGATGCGGTAAACTCTCACAGCAACTCAAACCATACTGAAAGTAAATTCATCTACCATGCTGATTTGAGCTGGCAATTGCACCGGGTAGAAGATGCCGTTGATAACATTAAAGATTCAAAATACCGATTCATTATTAAAAACTATATTATCAATAAAAAATACACCCGTTCTCAAATGTGCCAACGCTATGGAATTGGTTTACGTAGTTTTAATAGCATGAAGAACCGGGCGCTAGTAGAGTTTGCCAAAAACTATGGTATGGATTCGCTCTTAAACGAAATGAAAAAGCCCCAAGTGTACGATTAACTGTCTCACGTTGTCTGAAAGTCGTATAAAGTTAGGTGAATTAAGATGTGTATGGACGAAATGAAAATAATAAGACAATGGTTCAAGGATTATCACAAATGGAAAATAAAGGCCGCCCGTTTGAAGCCCCGTCAACGTGCTATACGAATTACCGGACTACCTAAAAGCAAGCCTGCCGACCCCGACAGTAAAATGATTCAATACACTAACGCCACTAATGAATGCCAACAACGCCTAGACCTATTGAAAATGATGATTGATACAGAAAAAAACGGTAAATTATACGCTGACATTATCGAAAAGCGGTATTTACGAAGGTGGACAGTTGTTAAAACAATGGATTATTTAGAAGAACATTACAACCTATATTTAAGTAGACGCACTTTAATGCGTTATGAGCATGAAGGACTACAATTGGCGCTGGATTTAGTGAAATAAAAAAACCATCACATTTTGTTGTGATGGCCACGCCCAGACAATATTTAATTTCTATACAACATTTCATACAACATTTATTTGCAATTCAATGCCATTTATTGAAAGTTGTATTTCTTAAAACCCTATTATATCGGCGTTTTGAAGTTGCTTGCTACTCAATGCAACCCCACAATGGAGATGACGGGAGTCGAACCCGTGTCCAAGCATATCGCCATTTCAATCTCTACGTTCATATCTCAACTATTTAGATTTCACTAACCAAAACGCCGTTGATCAGGGCAACCATGGTTAGCTAGCTTGATTAATCTCTTCTTATTACTTCAAACGGGAGCAATAAGCGTAGTCCACTAAGTATAAAACCCATTGCCGCATCATGGACGAACCCGGAATGGATCTACGCGCGCTACTTGTTAGGCAGCGTATGCGTAAGAGTTTGAATTATTGTTTGCAGTTATAATTTAAAACTGAGCGTTTTTACGAAGACGCAACCTTCGAAACGCAATTGAAACTCGACCTATACCTGTCGAATCCATAAACATCCCCATAAGAGGTATACTTATTATACCACATTTGCACAAAAAAGCGAGACTATGAAGATCAGCTTCTTAGTCTCGTTTTGCTTTTTAGTCTAAATTTTAGTACCAGCCGTTAGCTTGCCAGTGAGCCTGAGCATTTTGCCATGAACCGTAACGACTTGCAACGTATTGGTCAGCAACCCGTTCTTGGTTAGCTGCTGAGTAGTCACCGTTAAGGTATGATGCTGATAATTGGTACTTACCAATGTATTGACCGTTAGTAGCACCGTAGTTACCACCAGATTCACGAGCGGCAATCCAAGCCTTAGCAGCAGCTTCTGAACCTGAAGCATTTGAAGTATAACTTTGGCTAGCTTGACTTTGAGCTTGTTGAGGTTGTGCAGCTTGTTGTTGAGTAGCTTGAGTATTATTGTCAGCTACATTTGCATTAGCTGCGTTTTGAGCGTTGTATTCTTGAATTTCACCATCGCTCTTGATGATTAACTTTTGACCAACGTAAATCTTGTTAATATCTTGAATATTGTTCTTCTTAGCAAGATCATTGACCATACTGTTGTCTTTTGCGAATTTGTAAGAAATACCTGAAAGTGTGTCACCACTTTGCACGGTGTAGATAGTGTCGGCATTAGCAGCAGTAGCCGTTGCACTAACACCTAAGGCCACTGCACCAAGAGTAGCAGATACTTTAGCAAAGTTTTTCTTAGAAATCATAAATTAAACAACCATCCTTTATTATTTAGCAAATTATCTTTTCCGTTTCAACACCTTATATACTACACTCTTAATATTACTAAGCTGTAACAGCACCATTTCTATTTACTACTCTCCGTTGGCTTTTTGTAATATTTTGTAATATAAGTTGTCAATTAATATGATTATAAAATTTGCAATCCCTTGTGCTAGTTAGCTTTTAGGGAGCCATAACTTTTATCGAAAATTCATTAAATAATAAATAAAAAAGAGTATTTTTTTAGCAAAAGTTTCATATTTGCGCCAAGAACACTCTTTATTTTACTTTTTATAACAATCTTTATTACAAAAGTGTTGCAAAATAACGTTCACAATACCTTGCAACTCCATCATTATCATTTGTATCTGTGATTGCTGTCGCCACTGCCTTAACGTTAGGAAGACCATTTTCCATTACAATTCCTTGAGCCGCAGCTTTGATCATTTCAAGATCATTATCAGCATCCCCAAATGTCATTAAATTACTAAAATCATCACCAAAATGATCCAGTAAGGCCTTCAATCCAACCGCCTTATTTAATTTTTTAGGTAAGAATTCCATTATCATTGGTTGGGATTGAACCGCGTGATAATGTGCTTTAAGCTCAGCTGGAAGTTCTTTTATAATAGGGGATAATTTTTCAGGTGTAATCGCCATTACAGCTTTACTATAAGTGATTTCAGGTACATCACTCATTGGTAAAGCCTGAAATTCAATATTTTTTAAAACCGTCCGATAAATGGACCCAGGATAATCGTTTAGTTCATATACCCGTTCAAAATCTAGAATATTGAGTGGAATCTTTTTACTCTTAACATAAGAAAACAGCGGCAGTAAATCACTTTTTTTCATTCCTAATTCAAAAAGATGCTCACGTGATTCATTATTAATAACTAATCCGCCATTAAATGTAATTGTATAATCTTCTGGATCAGTTAAACCAAGCTGTTCAATATATGGCCAAATTGCATTGATAGGCCGGCCCGTACAAAGCACGACCTTAATTCCCTGTTGGTGTAATTGCTTTAAGACACGTTCATTACGTTGACTAATTTCTTTATTACTGTTTAAAAGCGTATTATCGAGGTCTAACGCAACCATCTTAATCATTCTCTTGTTCCTTCTTTCGGATTTTCCCCTGAATTATTTGTTGATTAAAGTCTTCAAAAAGTGTTAAAAACTGATCAGCACGATCTTCACCATAAATTTGAACCCAATTAGCAAACCGGTGATTAATCCTCTGCCAAATCTCACTTTCGACATCCTTACCTTTTTTAGTTGCAACTAAGAACATTCGCCGTCGATCGGCTGGATCAGCTTTTTGTTCAACATATTTTTGCTGAAAAAGGACTTTTAATTGGCGAGAAACCGCACTCCTTGTTACCTGCCGTTGCTCGGCGATATCCATTAGCTTGATATTAGGATGGTTAATGATTTTTCTTAAAATCAAAAATTGTTCAAAAGATAAATTATATTCACTCGCCGGTTCAGAAATAAAGCTTTCGATGCCCTTTAGTCCCGTTAAGTAAATATTGATAGCTTTGTCTAATAATTGATCTTCATGTGTCATTACTAACCTCCTATTTTTTTGTCAAGATCGTTTTTGCAATTAACCGTGCAAAATGATCATTTCCGCTTGGTCCCATATGTACATTGTCACTTGCAAACCAATCAGAGTGCCCTTGACTTGCCTTATTCCAATCGACCACATGGATATTCTTATGCTTCTTGGCTAAATCTTTAATTTCATTATTAACTGTTTGCTGCCATGGCTTTGTTGGAACATGGGCAGTTACCCAATAGATTTGGTGTCCAGAGCCAATTGCACTTAAAATATCATCCAACGTATCTTGAGTCATCGGACCGTTTGTTCCCAAATTTAAGATAACAATCTTGTTTAAATGCCCATCTGCCTTTAATTGTTTGATAACATCAGGAGCCGCAGAACCTTGACGCCCAACTTGTGCATCAACATAAGCATTTGGCATTAATTTCTGAATACTATCTGCGGCATCAGCCATCACCGAATCACCGATGGCCGTTACCTTTAACTTCTGCGCTGCTTTTATTTGCGCCGGAGTTAAATCATACTGTTTCTGAAGCTTAGAAGTATTACCACTAGCTTCTGCAACATTATCACCCTTTGCAATCTTCTTATTGTGTTCTTCAGCAGCCTGATGATTTTGCTCTATCCGTTGCTGAACCGCTGTTTTCTTTGGTGCACGGTTTGGCTGGCAAAAACCGATAAATGCAATAACAACAACTAATGCACTTACCATCATTTTAGCCCCGCTTTGCCAACTAAAGTGATGCGTTTCTAATACATGCTGAAGATCAGCCGGTAATTTTGACCACTGATACTGGGCAAATGGTCGTTCAATTAACCGGTAAGAAACTTCACTTACTACTAAAATAATAATAATTTCCACGAATGCATTGAGAAGTGGATGATTGCCGACATTGATTAATCGTTCATAAAAAACCATAACGGGATATTGATAAACATAAATCCCATAAGAACGCTGCCCAACCCAATGAAAAACCGGATTTGTAAACCACTTGTTCATCCCCGCACCTGGGTGAATGATAGTAGCCATTAATATCATTCCAATAAAACTATAGAGAAACATTCCCCCACGGTAGGTAAAGGTGGACTGCCCATTCAATGAGAAAAAGCTAACAATAGTCAATACTGTTGCAATAATTCCTATAATATTAAGTAAACGGCGACTACTTACCTGTAAATTAGGTCGAAGTCGATTTAATGGCCACGCAAGCCCTAACCATGAGCCAAGTAAAAGTGAAAAGGCCCGTGTATCGGTTCCATAATAAACCCGGTTGATATTTGCCGGATCGTAAAGAAGAGCCATTTCTATTGCTGACAATACAGCTAATATGAAAACTACCCGCCGCACATTCTGTAGCTTTTTAAAAACCGCAAACAATAACGTAATAATCAAAGGCCACAAAAGGTAAAATTGCGCTTCAACCCCTAATGTCCAAAGGTGGGTAAAAGGTGAGACGCCACCAAACTGATCAAAGTAGGACTGGCCATGACTGATTTCCCACCAATTATATATCCAAGTTAAATTAGTAACAATTACCGCCCGAATGTTATGGAGTAGCTCTCGTGCAAATAATGTAATGTACGCTGTTGTTAAAATTAACATCGCAATTAATGTCGGATATAGTCTCCGAAACCTTTTTAGATAAAAATGCCCTAAATTAATATGACCACCATACTTAAGCTGCCGACTAAATTGATAGGTTACAAAATATCCAGAGACTAATAGAAAAAGCGGCACTCCTAAATAACCACCCATTAAAACATTGGGCAATAAGTGGTAAATAATAACTCCTAAGACAGCTAATGTTCGTAAGCCGTCTATCCCTGTAACGAAATAGTGCGACTTCATCCCCTGTGATGGATTAAAATTTGGCTTCATTGCCTAACCTCCACATTTTTATATCCATTTTTAGTACTACCAAATAATTCAGCTTCCTGTTTTACCCAATATGATTTTCTTTTAAGATCGTTTGAACAACCTCTTCAATCTCTGGGGGACGTTTCCATTCTTCCCAATGATCCATTGCTTCAGTCTGCATCTTATAGTGAGTATTTATAAAGTGTTCATATTTAATAACATTTTTAGAATGAGGGATATTTAGTTCTAAAATACGAACCTCTTTAATAAAATCCCGTTCAGCTGCTAATTCTGCACGCCCATTTTGAACCATATTACCAATTTCATAATATTTTGAGCCGTCATTACGGGTAATTTCCTCAATTAATGTTAACGTTTCGTGTTGTTCTTCCACGTTGTTCTTCCCCTTTCAACCCTTATCATTATAGCGAGTTTAAATAAAAAAATCACCGTCTAAAAGACGATGATCGGCATAAGAGAGAAAGAGAATTGATTAGAAGGTAATTACTTTATACCTTGCAACTATTATGTTAGCGTTTCCATAAATGTAAGTCAACCCTTTTATTAAACAAATTCAAAGAAAACATCAAATTACTTTAAAAATAAAAAGAAGTTGAAAAACCAACTAAGGCATTTCTAACTTCCTTTATAATTTTATTGAACTGTAACAGACTTTGCGAGGTTACGTGGCTTATCAACATCAAGTCCCTTACCAAGACTAGTGTAGTAAGCCAACAATTGTGCTGGAATTACGCTAAGAAGTGGCGTCAAAATTTCATCGACATCGGGAAGAACGAATGTATCGTCTTCTTTTGCAAGATGCCGTGAAACAATTGTAATTGCATTGGCCCCACGAGCTTGTGTTTCTTCAAGATTACTCCGTGTTAAACCAGCAGTTCGATCTTGGGTAATGATCCCAATCACTGGAGTTTGATCTTCAATTAAAGCAATTGTTCCATGCTTTAATTCACCAGATGCAAAACCTTCCGCTTGAACGTATGAAATTTCCTTTAACTTCAAAGCAGCTTCAAGTGATACTGACCAATCCATTCCCCGGCCAATGTAGAAGGCGCTTGGAGATTTAGAGAGATAACGAGAAGCAATTTCTTCTACTTTCTTCTTGCTATCAGTAATTGATTGCATACCATTAGCAACTAATCCTAATTGGTGCTTAACGTCAAAGTCTTTAGCTGCTTGCTTATCCATGTAGACACCCAATGCTTGAGCAAGAATAGCTTCGACAGCAATTTGGGCAGTGTAAGCCTTTGTTGAAGCTACAGCAATTTCTGGACCAGCGTAAAGTAATTCAGTGTAAGTTGCTTCACGAGAAAGCGTCGACTTATCAACATTAGTAATTGTTAAGCTTGGCCAGTTATGCTTATTAACATTAACAAGTACTTCCCGACTATCAGCAGTTTCCCCACTTTGACTTAAGAAGATAAAGAACGGCTTCTTAGAAAGAAGTGGTTGTTCGTAAGCAAATTCTGATGAAATATGAACAGATGTAGGAATTCCACAAAGTTTTTCAAAAATGCGCGCACCGACTAAGCCAGCATGATAACTTGTACCAGCACCAACGATGTAAAGGTGGTCAGCATTTGCCATATCTTTTAACATCTCTTCATTAATTTGTGCTACATCATTGTCACCAAAGTATTCTTGAACTAACTTCCGCATAACAGCTGGTTGTTCGTCAATTTCCTTTAACATATAGTATGGGTAGGCACCTTTATCTGCGGCATTAGCATCCATATCAACCTTAAATGTTGGCCGATCAATTTCATTACCATCAAAGTCTTTAACAGTAACGTGATCTGGCTTAACGATTACCAACTCGTGGTCACCGATTTCCATAAAGGTATTAGTTTCTTTAATCATTGACATTGCATCAGAACCAACCATGTTGTAACCATCAGCAATCCCAACTAATAATGGACTCTTGTTTTTAGCAACGAATAATGTATCTGGTTGTTCTTTATCCATCAATACAAATGCATATGAAGAATCAGGGCTGATTAAACGAAGAACCTTAAGGAGGGCTGCTTCTGTTGACATTCCAGATTCAACTACAAATTTATCAACTAATTGAACAATTACTTCTGTATCAGTTTGACTAACAAATTTAATGTCAGATAAGTATTCTTTCTTTAAGTCAGCATAATTTTCAATTACACCGTTATGAACTAAGTAGAACCGTTCGTCTTGAGAGTATTGAGGGTGAGCATTGGCTTCGTTTGGTTCACCATGAGTAGCCCACCGGGTATGACCAATACCGGCTAAACCATGGACTTCTTCTCCAAGAGCCGCTTCTAGATTAGCAATCCGACCTGGCCGCTTTACAAGGTAATCATGTCCTTGTTGATCATTAACGTAAACTCCTGCAGAGTCATATCCACGATACTCAAGACGCTTTAATCCATCAATTAGAATTGACAAACTCTTGTCAGTTCCTGTAACTCCAACAATTCCACACATAATTAAATTCCATCCTTTAAATAAAATTGGTATAGATAACTAGTGATTATCACTAAATCTAATCAACTGTATTGTATAGTACAGTTTTTAGATTATCTTGTCAATTATTTTATTCGATTGGTCTATATGATTTAAAATTTATTAAAAGATTAAAAAGCGAGACTAGAAGAATAAATTTTCTTCCAGCCTCGCTTTTTCACTTCTCAAGTTATTCTACTTCTAATTCCGCGCGGGCAACATCACCGATCCGTTCAACGTATTCATGAACTAATTCTGGCGTAGCTGCTTCAGCCATAATGCGCAAAAGAGGTTCAGTTCCACTAGGACGAACAAGAACCCGTCCGTCCCCGTTCATTTCTTTCTCGACTTGCGCAATAATTTCCTTTAATTTTTGATTTTCCATTGCAGTAGTTTTATCTGCTACCTTAATATTCAATAACTCTTGTGGATAAGTTGTTACATCATTTGCCAATTCAGCGAGTGTCTTCCCAGAGTCTTTAACTACAGACAAGAGTTGCAGTGCGGTAAGCATTCCATCCCCAGTTGTATTGTGATCTAAGAAAATAATATGTCCTGATTGTTCACCACCAAGGTTATAACCATTTTTCAGCATTTCCTCAACAACATAACGGTCACCAACCTTAGTCTTAACACTCTTTAAGTTGTGTGCTTCTAAGGCTTTGTACATTCCCAGATTACTCATCACAGTTGTAACCACTGTATCTTTCTTAAGCAATCCTTTCTTATCCATGTACTTACCACAGATATACATGATCTTATCACCATCAACAATATTTCCCTCATTATCAACAGCAATACAACGGTCACCATCCCCATCAAATGCTACTCCAAGATCAGCATCATTTTCCACAACTACTTTTTGGAGACTCTCTGGATGGGTTGATCCACAATTTAGGTTAGTATTTAAGCCATCTGGTTGATCATTAATTGGAATAAAGTCAACATTCATATCAGCAAAAAGATTAGAGATGAAGCCGCTTGTTGCACCATTAGCAGCATCCACTACCACTTTTAACCCTTCAAGATCACTTGAAACAGTTTGTTCCAAGAAAGAAGTATATTTTAATGCTCCCTCATGATAATCAGCAACTGTTCCTAAGCCCGCATCAGATGGTCGTGGCAACGTATCTTCTTCAGCATCTAGTAATTGTTCAATTTCATATTCCAATTCATCGGATAATTTAAATCCATTACCACCAAAATATTTAATCCCGTTATATTTAATTGGGTTATGACTAGCAGTAATCATTACTCCCGCATCAGCTTCTTGTGCCCGAACAAGGTAAGCAACCCCAGGAGTAGTTACTACGCCTAGTCGTAAAACTTCAATCCCAACGGACAATAATCCAGCGATCAAAGCATTTTCTAGCATTTCACCAGAAATTCGTGTATCACGAGCAACTAATACTTGAGGTTGTTTCCGTTCTGAATGCCGAGTAAGGACATATCCACCTGCACGACCAACACGGAACGCCAATTCTGGACTTAAATCTTGATTTGCAACCCCACGAACTCCATCAGTTCCAAAATATTTTAACTTCATTTCACTTCTCCTCTATATATATCTTTATTATTGATTTCGACTACTTGAACTTGAATCTTCATTGCTTATGCTACTTGAAGATTGGGATGTTTCAGATGAAGAATCTGAAGAGTCATTTCGCGAAGATGTTCTTGAACTACTCTTTGTTTCTTCACTCTCTTCACTACTACTTGATGAACTATCACTCGAACTGCTGCTCTGTGAACCCGCAGAAATAGGAATTGAAACATTAGTAGTAGTTGGTGAAATCACAACATTAAGCGTTTGACCATTCCGATCAATTGCTTGTAGTGTTACCTGTCGTGCAATATTATCCTTTGCATCATGTGGAATTGCAACAAAAGCAATGATTCGATTTACTTTATTAACTTCATCACGTGAACCAGTAACTTGGACAGTTTGAATATCACTATGTGGACGTCCAAGCTTATAGCCATTATCCAAATCTCTAGTACTCAAACGAATAGTTACTTTCATTGTAATTGTCTTGCGTGGTTGAATATTAACATTAATATATTGTGGCTCAATTTTAGAAGTTAATTCTGAATTTAACCCACTCGTTTTTAACTTTACTCGGTGTTTACCAGGAGTCAAGTCAGACAAATCCGCATACACCTTAAAATTTTGAGTATTAGAGGTGGTTGTAACCAATGCGGAAGGACCAGTTACTTTAACCTTAACATATTGAGGATACCCGCTGACAATATACTTATTGTTATCAATTGTCACATCAAGGGGCATTCTAAGGGTAACGGATTTATTCGACATTAAAGCACTACTCTGGTTATTATTCCGAGTATTTTGACGAAGGAAGCCGCTTTTGCTCCCATTTACATACATGAATAGAAAGAGTGCTAGGATTAACGAAATAATTCTTAAAAACCATTTCCGGCGAAAGAAGCCTTTAGTGTCCTTGCCCATGACGGCCACCTCCTTTACGTTGAAACTTAGCATAAAGTTCTGTTACCAAGTTTTCGTGTTGAGGCTCATGCGTATACAACTGAGCACGTAAGAACTTTAGGTATTCATCTCGCGACATGTTTCGAATTAATTCATTATCTTTCGTAATTGAAACTTCACCGGTTTCTTCTGAAATAACAATTGTCAACGCATCTGTCACTTCACTAATTCCAACAGCAGCCCGATGTCGTGTCCCTAATTCTTTAGGAATCAATTTACTATCAGACAAAGGAAGATAAGCAGCTGCTACTGCAATCCGATTATTTTTTATAATCACTGCTCCATCATGCAAGGGCGTATTAGGAATAAAAGTATTAATAAGTAATGCCCCTGAAATATCAGCATCGAGTGGAATACCTGTTTCAATATACTCTTCTAGACCAGTCTTCATTTGAATACTCATTAAAGCACCAATTCTTCGCTTTGACATGTACTGAATCGCTTGGTCTAATTGCTTAATCATATCTTCTTCTTTCTCATTTGCTGTTTGATTATGAGTAAAGAAAGTTCCTCGACCAAGGTGTTCCAGTCCACGCCGAATCTCTGGCTGGAAGATAATAACAATTGCAATAACACCCCAGTTGATAATCTGGTCCATTACCCACGAAACAGTACTTAAACCAACATACCAACTAACAATCTTAACCAAAATAATGATCAAAATACCGCGAAATAGTTGGACAGCTCTTGTACCACGAATCAACATTAATAACTCGTAGATTAAAAACCAAATTACTAAGATATCAATTAAGTGAATCAGATTCTGCCATGTTAGAAGCGAAATTATAAATTGCATCGCATTCACCATCCTCTAAATCACGTTCATATTATATCATTTCATTTCGTGTTTAGCTTAATCTAGAAAAAATTACTTCAAAGTTTTGGAAATAAATAAAGGCTCAGCTGATTAAATAACCGCTGGGCCTTTAATATTAAATTATTTCCTGGGAAATTTTAGTGTTCTTGCACTTCATTTGGATGAGCAATTTCCCAACGATGCTCAGTCCAGAAGTAAATAGTGATAAGTGCGAAACAAATTGCTGGGACAATGAATGATAACTGCATTGAACCAGTTAAATCTGATACCCGTCCCTGAATTGTTGGAACAATTGCACCACCAATTAAGGACATAACGATAAATGCACCACCAGTTTCGGTGTACTTCTTTTCATGAATTTGATCAAGAGTATGAGCATAGATCGTTGGCCATTCTGGTCCAAAGAAGAAACTAGTTGCGATTGCCGCAATTACTGCTGTGATGTTAGGAACAGTAAAGGTAATTACCAATGAAATTGTTCCAAGTAATGAGAACCAAGTCAATACCTTAGTAATTGAGTAACGGTCAAGGAACCAGTTTGCAACTAACTTACCAAAGAACCAAGCAATGTAACTGTAGATCATGAAAGTTGAAGCAGCTGCATCAGAAATATGAGAATCAAGGCGTAATGCTAACCGAATAGTGAATGACCATACAGTCGTTTGCATACCAGCATAAATAAACTGACAGAGAACCCCTTTCATGTACCGCTTATTGTGGAATAAGTAGTTGAAAGTTTCGCCAAGTGATGGTTGATCTTCCTTAGTTTCAGAGCCAGTTGAGAAGGCCTTAGCGCGAGGCATCTTAGTAACTGTCAAAACGATAAAGATAATGATTAAAACAATCAAAATATACTTATAAGGCTGCAAAGTCAATTGAAGCAAGTGTTCATTGTAAGCTTCTGCCTCAGATTTTGACATCTTAGCAACTTTGTCGGCAATATTTCCACCTTCACCGAAAATAAGGTATTTACCAAGAACGATTCCCATGATATCACCAAGAGGAATCAAAACATTAGCAACGTTTAACCGTTTGTTAGCAGTTTCTTTGGGTCCAAACATCGTTGCATATGTATCACAACTAGTTTCAAGAAAACTCAAACCAATAGCAATAGCAAAAATAGCAACTAAAAACATACTATAAGTAGCAACATGTGAAGCTGGGAAAAACATTCCACAACCAATAATATAAAATAATAGCCCAATAAGAATTGCTAACTTATATGATGTCTTCTTAATAAGAATTGAAGCTGGAATTGCCATTAAGAAATAACCACCGTAAAAGGCACTTTGAACAAAGGCAGTTGCAGTATCATTTAAGGTAAAAACCGTCTTAAATTGTGTAATCAAAATATCATTAAGACTGGCCGCTGCTCCCCATAATGGGAAGATTAAACATAAAATAACAAATTGGAACATTGGTGTCCGACTTAAATAACCGTCTGAAAGTTGAACCCAACTTTGTCCATTCTCTTTTTTTACTTCATTTTCCATAAAAAACTAACCCCTAATATTAAAATGTTACGCCTGATTCAAGGATAATGTTTGAGTATGGCGTCATTTCCCCTGTCCGAATAAAAGCATGCGTCTTAGAAAGACTCTTCTTAAGCTCACTATGAGGCATAAATGCAACCTCGACATCTGGTAATGCCTTCTTAATATTTTCAAGTTGTGCTGGATTTTGATCCTTGATTTCTTCAGCTAAATAAATCTTTTGAACCTTCATTTCCTTAAGAACGTTATTCAATACGTCCATAAAGCTTGGCAATTCCTTATCAACAGCCAAATCAATCTTCTTAGTACCAAATGGAACGGGCATTCCTGCGTCACCAATTGATAGCCAATCCATGTGTCCCATATTAGCTACGACAGCTGAAACTTCTGAATTAATAATCCCTGTTTTCTTCATGGTAATGCTCCTTAATTTTCTGCTAAGGCTTCTAGAACTGCATCATGATTTGGAATAGAAGGCATTGCTCCCATTTGTTGAACAGTTAAACTAGATGCTCGTTGTGCGTAGACAAGGGCCTTATCAACATTTGACAAGTCCTTTTCTAATTGTGAACTCAATGCCCCAAGGAATGTATCACCAGCTGCAGTAGTATCAACTGCCTTGACCTTAAATGCTGGAACAAGTCCATGGGCTGTAGGTGTAGAGTAAAATACTCCTTTTGAGCCTAAAGTAATTAAAAGGTGTTTAACTCCCCGTTCACGGAAGTAATCAGCACTCTTTAACATTGATTCTTCATCAGTAATTTCAATACCTGTTAATAAGGCGCATTCACTTTCATTGGGAGTGATAACATCTGTATATTTTAATAACTCTGGTAAAATCTCATGAGCTGGTGCTGGATTTAAAAGAGTAGTAACACCATGTTTTTTAGCTTGCTTAAATGCATCTAAAGCAACTTCTTGTGGTGTCTCAAATTGACTAATTAAAAAGTCAGCATCTTCTAAAACATCATCAATGCCATTAAGAACATCAGTGGTCATTGCTTGGTTGGCACCGCCATATACCATAATGTCATTTTGACCATTAGCATCTAAAGTAATCGCAGCACTACCAGTACCGTGTAACTCATCAGTCATGATGTGGCGTGTATCAATATGGTCATCAGCCAATGATTCAAGCATGTAAGCTCCTTCTTTATCAGAACCAACTGCCCCAATAAAGGCCGTTTTGGCACCAGAGCGGGCTGCTGCAACTGCTTGATTGGCACCCTTACCACCAGGAGCAGAACTCTTACTTACTGCTGAAATGGTTTCACCAGGTTGAGGGAAGCGATCAACGTGATAAGTAGTATCAACGTTGATACTTCCTAAAACAACTACATTATTGCTCATAAATATACTCCTTACTTTGTGAATTTTTTCAAGAATGAGACTTAAATATCCTATCATATTTTGAAAGTGATTACAAAGTTATTTTTATCAGTCAGTGAATCGGTATACTTCAAAATCCTTTGAAATCGCTTTTCATCCATAATAATAATTTTTCAATGAGCAATTTGTGAGATTGTTTCATAATTAACAAATAACAAGATGAATTAAATTATTTTTTCCCTTTTTAACAGCACCTAACTATTAGGTTAAATTCATTCATCGCTTCACTATCTTTAAAATAATAAAAGTGCAAGCTTATTAATAATCTTTTAATAAACTTACACTTTATATTTTTAATCTTGCCGACCGATAATCCGTACTTCGGTTTCAAGATCAACACCAAATTTTTCTTTAACTGTCTTTTGGACATGATGGATAACATTTACGTAGTCTGCTGCGGTTCCATGGTCAATATTAACGATAAAGCCAGCATGCTTAGTCGAAACTTGTGCTCCACCTGAAGTATAACCTTGCAATCCAGCATCATGGATCAATTTTCCAGTATAATATCCTTCTGGCCGTTTAAATACACTTCCGCAAGATGGGAGATCTAATGGCTGCTTAGCTTCTCGCCGTTCATTCAGATCGTCCATCCTTGCTTTGATATCATCATACTTACCCGGTTCCAAAGCAAACGTAGCATCTAACACGACGCCATTATTATCTTGAATACTGCTATGCCGATAACCAAAGTCCAATTCTTCATTAGTAAGGTGTTTGATCGTTCCATCGGGCAGCATTACGGTTGCCTCAGAAACAACATTTTTAGTCTCACCACCATATGCACCGGCATTCATGAAGACAGCTCCACCAATACTGCCCGGAATACCAGCAGCAAATTCTAATCCAGTAAGTTCACTATCACGAGCTGCCTCGGTTGTTGCAATATAAGATGCCCCTGCCTGTGCAGTTACCTTATTATCATGAACTTCAATTTTATTAAGCCGCGTAAGAATAATTGTTAAATCATCTATACCGCCATCGCCAACAATTAAATTACTGGCGTTTCCTAAAACCGTTAAGCCCATTTCATGCTCACGAACATAATCAACCAATTCTTTTACCTGGTCAATCGTTTCGGGAAAAGCCAACCAGTCAGCTGGACCTCCTGTTTTAGTGTAGGTGTAATTCATTAATGGTTCATCTTGTTTAATTTCAATATCAGGAAATTCGTTCATCAAATTAGCCATTCTCTATTTCTTCCTTTTTTATATTTACTTTCAAGAGCTATTGTATCATTTTTCAAAACCCGAAATGTCAATTTAAGTTAGAAAGAAAGTAGTTGCTCATCAGTGACGTAGGACATGAATACCTCATATGGAGTTCGATAGCCTAGTGATTTGCGGGGCAGGTTATTTCGCTTACTCATCAGTTGGGTCACCAATTCATCGGGAAGATTGCGGAAATTTAGCCGTTTTGTTAAGCCGTCCCGGCGTAAAAGACCGTTGTTGTTTTCGTTCAGCCCTCGTTGATTGGGAGCAC
>OGIR01000414.1_pt1 | contig 36773 bp, 47 predicted proteins | sample 1571831 | NCBI WGS metagenome assembly OGIR01 (sample SAMEA2582124, study PRJEB24529) | metagenome | biome: Human gut stool | place: China | collected 2011 | reverse complement strand
ACCCCTTAAATAGATTTTGGTTATTTACCATGTCTACTTAAGAGGTATCATATCAAATTAAGCCGTCTGTTTTTTTTTATTGCATAAATTTATATTATTCTCCACTATTCTATTTAATAATTCTTAAAAACTTAAATCTCTTTAAGAGAACAATCTATTGTAAATAATCATTACACCACTCTTACCAAATAAAAAAATAAATTTAAAGGAGGATTCTATATGGGTAACTTAAAACTAATTACAACAGAAACATTTAACAACTTACCATGTAACTTTTATAGAAATATATTTGATGATTTAGCATATTAAATCACTTCTAAATCTATCTAGGGAGAAAATCACACCTCACAGAAAAAATTAGCCACTTTTTCTCATACCCTTATAAGTTATCACCTAAGACATAAAAATTTAAAATCACTCTCAAAAACTCATTTTTAACCCACAGATAGGGGTATGATAAAACTATATACAAGCTCAAAAAGATAGTATGTGCGTAAGCACAAGATGTAGCCCTTTGATAAGGGCGGTCTTTTCGCAGCGTTAGCAAGAAAAGAACATCTCTAGGTAGACAATTGAAGAGAGAATAATATATCAAAGGAGAATGATATTATGAAAAAACCAATTTTATTTAAAAGAACAAGAAAATCTGCTATAAGAAAATTATCAAATCCGTATATAAGAGAAAATCTTGAATATTTTGGATGCATATTTTCAATATTAGAAATATGTTATATACTATTTCACTTAAAGGAAATAAATAATATGTTTCAAGATCAGAAATAATATAGGTACATCTCATATGTACCTAAATGAAACCATCAATCCAAAGCACCATACACCTAAATCAACCAATAACAATCAATCAAAAAATTATGGAGTTTGTATGTAGCGTAAGCGAAATACAAACGGAATAGTCTGTCTTATTAATAATGTTATATATCTTCTTTCAGTTCGGCAAAGTAGGTTTCACCCCCTACCAATTTCAAAAATAAAACAAACAAGTAGGGGTTCAGACCTACTTTACTGAACGCTCGTAAATTCATCTTCCACTTAATCTCAAACGGAGAATAAATAAATATCACATACAAGGAGGAATTTTTCATTGCAACAGAAAACAGAATACTTTACTCGTTTCCCAAATGACTACATTCAAGGAAATATTAGAACTAAGTATGGAGTTAGCCGAAAATTCTATATCACTTATATTCTTATTGATAAATACAGGTCTTATGAAGACTATAGTTGGATTACTCTTAGAAAGGTTCTAAATTTCTATGGATACAAGACACACAAACGTAGACCGAAAGCAGTTCAAGAAATTCTTGATGTACTAGAATATATGATTAATAACAAAATGATTGAAGTTCAACAAGATCTTGATTCTATAACTTATGATACTGGTATTGAGATTAAAATTATTCCTGAAAATTTTGATACAGTTGATAAGTTCTCAAAAATCACATCTTCTCAACTTGATTTTATTATGATGAATGAATCGAGTATTAATAAAGAGAATATATTAATGGCGTTTCTTTACATTAATTCTTATATATTTGTTCGTCCAAAAAATAAAGACAATGAAGATATCATGTATAATCCTGAATCCAAACCAGAAGCTTTTTGGCGAAGTATAGAATCTATGTCAAAAGAACTTTCTATGTCAAAAGATACCATTAATCAATGTATTCAATATCTCACATCTTCTATTGGCGACAAAGAACCGCTTCTCGTTAAGAAAGAAGTCGGCAGCGTTCAACCTGATCCAAAGAAACCACCACAAAATGTACCAAATATATATGTACTTAACAAAGAAGGCTATGAGCAAGAAATTGAGTGGGCTATTACTAAAATGTTGGAAATATATCATGTTGACTCTTTTGGAGAAATTAAAAATGGAAATCAAGGATAACATTTTAGAACAAACCCTCACATTTTAATTTTTAAATAAACCCCTTTTAAATAAGGGAATATATAAAAGTAACACATAAACCGTATCACACTATATAAAGGAGCGATGATATGAACATAAAAAATTATTTAACAAGGAGAACAAATATTTATGACAAAGGAAACAGAAAGACATGTAATGACAAGAACAATGGAACTTAAGAGAAAGAACAAGCTTGTATGCTATCCCAAGTTATCAGAAGCGGATTTCGGTGGTTGCGATTTAAATATTGCCAGTCGTATAGCTGCAGATTTTAAGTTTGACGAGACAAAAAAGAGAGAATGTATAACTAGAGATTATAATAAAAAGCTTAAGGCTTGTGAAGAAAGACAAAATTTAAAGGAGGAAGCAGTACATGCTTAGATACGAAATTATTGCTAATGTTGGTATTAGCGTAGACTTACATAATAATTACACAGTGGTTGCTTTAGCAAAATGGAATAAAGAGAAAGAATCTTACTTAGCCACTTTCTACATTAAACAGACAGATATTGACCATTTAGATCTTATGGATGACCAGATTGAAATAGAGTTTTCTTCTGAGATAAAAACAATCAAGAATGATTTAGTGAAATATATTGAAATGCTTATAGAAAGAGGAATTATTCAGAGATATATAGACAGATACAAATATGAGCTTGATTGTATTGATAGAGGAACTGCTATGTTTGAGTTAGAGAGAAATGTTAAGTAAATCAGATTATAGATATTTTAAAAAAGCTAAAATGGCTGCTACCATCTCGGATTACAAAAAAACACATATAGGGTGTATAGCCGTTTACCAAGGAAATGTAATAGGAATTGGTTGTAATACAATTAAAACGCATCCTATTCAAAAATATTATAACAGATATAGAAATTCATGGAATAAGAATGGTATTAAACCGACTTTACATGCTGAAATCAATTGTCTTAATTCTATCCGTCATCTGGATATAAATTTCCAAAAAGTAAAATTATATATTTTTAGAACGAGATTAGACAGAGAATTTGGTATGTGTCGTCCATGTCCAAGTTGTATGGCAGCGATTAAAGATTTAGGGATAAAACATATTTACTATACAAGCAACGATGGATATTCCTATGAATGTATAAATTAAAAAGAGAGGTTATATGTATGTGCAACATTTGTGGCAATAATCCTTGTCTTATAAGATGTCCAAACTTTCATCAGAAATATAATTACTTATGTTGCTATTGTGGTGGGGGTATTTTAAGTGGACAAGATTATCTGAGAAATTCAGAAGGACAATATATACATAGAGACTGTATTCCATGTACTGATTATCTTATAGATTGGTTGGGATATCGTGTCGAAACAATGGACGAGGAGGATTATAAAGATGAGAATTATTGATAGACTGAAAATATTTTTTGATATTGATTACAGTTCAAATAAGGAATATTGGATTCCAATTAATGAGATTAAAATTAGAGAAGAATTTCTTGCTACTCCACCCAATTACAGAAAATTCAGGAAGAAAGAAAATACATTCATCAAGTATGGTGAACTGGGGAAGATTATAATTGACAGAAATTATGAATTGATAGACGGATATTGTTCGTATCTTATTTGCAAGAAATATGACATAGGTAAAGCTCCTGTGTGGTTTGAATAATTGTAAATAGAAATTTCATTTAGAGAATATATAAGTGTAAATAAAAAAGGAGGATTCAAAGTGTATTGTTTTCAAAAGAAAGATGGAACAGTAAAAAAATATTACAAAGAAGCCATCGACTACATTCTGACTGCAACAGTTCAAAAACATGAAATAATGGTTGGAAGATCTGATGAAGTTGTAAAAATATATAAATGCTATACAACTAAAAAGAAAAGATTTTTAGAACCCAAACGAAACACAATTCAATCTAAAATTATTGACATATGTGCTGAATTTGGTTGTTATACAAATCCGTGGTATAGCGGTTATCAAGAAATTTTACTTGAATTACATGGAGACAATGTGGAATTTATGCTAAATGAACTTAGAAAATATTAATAATAAATAAAAGGAGGATTTATGGCTGGTACAGTTGAAAAAGAAACCAATTTTTATCTATATAAGATTATAGATAAAGACGAATTAGTGTATATTGGGAAGTCAACTAATATTGATAATAGAATTGAAGTTCATAGCGTTATAAATAATCATTTTGATAAAAACATGTATTTTACATGTAGAGGAGAAAGTATATCAAATTTAGTTATTTATATTGCAAACGTTCCTGACGAGTATCTTTTGTCAATATATGAAATAACATTAATTTCAAAATATAAACCACTATATAATAACAGCGACAAATATGATACAAAACATCTATTAAAGTTACCACAAATAAATTGGTTTCCATATGTATCAAAAGAAAATTGTGAAGCAATTTATAACATGAAAACAGGTAAGATTATTGATCCTTGTTTAATAGATACGCCACTAAAAAGATGGAATATTTTAAAAGATTTACATATGGAGGAAATTAAATGTTAGATACACAGATTAATATGTATTCTGTAGATACAGGTCATTTTTATAGCAATCATGAAAAATACTTACATGAAATGAACTGTAAATACAGACGTGAAAGAAATTATGTAAATAATATGCTTCCAAAATTAGAAGAAGAACTCGTGACGCAAGGTTACAACAAAGATAATTTTTCTGGTTGGAAACGTTGTACCGTTGAAGACTACTATGAACAAGAAAATGATTCTGTAAAAGAATATATGAAGTGGTGTTTGATTATAAAACACAAAAGAGAGAAAGCAAATTTATCAAAAGAAAAACTTCTGAATCTTTTATCAAATAAGACAATTCAAAAAGAGAATCTATCGAATAAAATCGAGTATTGCAAATCGCATAATATTCCATATAATAAAAAAATCGAATTAAGAGAGTTAAGAAAAGATGAACTAAATGATAATAATATCATTTCAGTATTTGAATCTTCCCTTACACGTATTATTGGCATTAAAAAAGACGAACTAACAGACGCTCTTATTGTAGTTCAAGTTTATTATTTTGATGTATTTAAAGATTTATCTTTTTATGGGTTTATGTATAATGGCGAAAAATACAGATACTTTACATCTTCTGCTGGTCAAATCCGTAAGAAAAAAGCTGTTTTTATTAAAGAATCAGTATGGAATGAAGTTGAAAAGACAGTCATGTGTGGTCTTACTATTGATAAAATAAACTCAAAGGGTGGAAACAATGTTAATAAACATCTTGCGTATATGGCATTGGCGAATTCAGCTACTGACCAGTGGAATGATTTTGATATAGACAGATGTATTGTTGTAGATGATTTTGAGACGAATGTGCCAGGAGAATTTGATTTTATTGATGAGACTGATTATTCGATTGAGAGAAAAACTGGTACTGTTCCGATTACTCATACTGATGGAGCTGGCATGATATTACCAAGCGTAATGACGAAAAACACAATGTTTCGTGCTCCATGGGTGAAAGGTTTATTGGGAGTATTTGATTTTAAAAAGTTTATTGAAGTAAATAATTGCTCTCCTATTATCACAGATATTTATGGACAAGACCATGATGTAATTGCTGAAGATATTAGAATAATTTTCACAAAAAGTCAATTTAAGATGTATAAGTTTTACGATTCATGGGATGAGTATAAGACATATTTTAAGCAATATCATTGTCAAGCTGGTAGATGTAACACTGAGGAAGATAGAATTAAAAATGCAAAAATCAATTATCAGATGTTACAAACTCTCACAAATGTAACAGACGAAGAGATTGATTTACTTACAAAGAAGTCTGTGGAGCGAATCACAAATATCTGTAACTCTGTTGATACCATGAAAGATATTCTTGGAATTACACCTTATAATACAAATATGACAGCTTTTCAAAAAGCAGTAAAGATTTATCCTGCTTTACTCAATGATACATATGCAAAAGACGTTATCCGTGAAGTAAAGAATAGCCTTTTAAAAAAATATAGAAGTGGAAAACTTGAAGTAAATGGAAAATACACTTTCTTACTTCCAGATTATTATGCAGCTTGTGAATATTGGTTTGGACATATTGATACACCTAAAGGATTGTTGGCAGACAAAGAGGTATTTTGTTGGTTATTTAAACAATATGATAAACTTGACTGTCTAAGAAGTCCTCACCTATACAAAGAACATGCTATTCGTTTTAATGTGGCGAATAAAGTATATGAGGAACGAGTTGATAAAATCAGAGAATGGTTTACAACAAATGCGGTATATACAAGTACATATGACCTGATTAGTAAAATTCTTCAGTTTGATGTTGATGGAGATAAATCATTGGTAGTTGCTGATCCTGATTTTGTAAGAATCGCAGAACGTAATATGAATGGTGTTGTACCACTCTATTATAATATGTGTAAAGCTGAACCAAGAATTTTGAATAATCAGAGTATTTATGAAGGATTAAATGCGGCATTTACAGGTGGAAACATCGGTATTTATAGCAACAATATTTCAAAAATCTGGAATAATGATGTATTTATCAATGGAACAGATGAGGAAAAAGAACATGCAACTAATTGTGTCAAGCGTTTATGCTGTCAGAATAATTTTGTTATTGATTACGCTAAGACATTATACAAGCCTGAGTTTCCAGAAACAATTGGTGAAGAAATTAAAGAGTTTACCAATCAGAAACTTCCTGCATTCTTTGAATACGCCAAAGACAAGGAAAAAACACAAGTTGATGATAGAAATGATAGTTTTGTAAATAAACTCCACTCTCGTATTCCTAATAAAACAATTAATACAAGAGGTATGAAACTTGGAGAATTAAAATATAAGGATATGATGAAAAATCCTGATATTGTATGTTCTAAAGAGGTATCTGATTTGTATGATGAATTGAACAAGAAGTACCGTTATATGGTCAATATGAAGGATGAATATATTGATAATCTTCATTATGTGGCTTGCTCTATTAGAAGTCAATTTGCAGAGCTTGGATATTCGGAAGAAATGATTGCTGATATGCTCATTCAATATTTATATGGTGGGGAAAAACGTGCGAAACAATTGTTTTGGTTTTGCTATGGTCAATATGTAGTTGTCAATTTAGAAAAAAATCCAAATATTAAAAAGAAAAAGACTAAAATGATTCAGTGTATTGATTGTGGTGAATGGATTGAAGTTGATTTTATGTCCAAGTCATGTAGATGTGAACTTTGTCAGCATGAATATCGAAAACAGCTTGATCGAGAAAGAAAAAGGAAAAACAAGTAAAATTCCGCATATCTTTAATGATATTTTGCACCCATTAGTAATGGACTATTTTTAAATGCTATTTTTTTAAATAGTCCATTCAATATGGACTTTCATTTGTGCCTATATGGAGAACAACATATCATATAGACACAAGCCTAATTTACAAATCAAGATATGTTTCTATAAACGAATTCGTGCAGTTGGGAGGAATGATTATTTTTGACAATTACACAGGAAAAGATTATTAAAGAAATCGCAGAGAAGGAAGATATAAATGTAGCGACAGTCCGTAAAATATTCAAAAGGGCAGAGAAATGTATATTCGCCTACCTATCTTCTACTACTCCCACTGATAATACAGTGGTAAAAATTTTAGATGGATTAAGTTTGGAATGTAAGTATATTCCAGAAAAAGAAATACATACATATGATAATATCAAATGTGAGGCAAAAATTTGGACAAAACCAAAAATAACTCGTTATTACAATAGAAAGCTAAATGGATATTTTGATTAAAATAATGAAATCAGCTTTCCTTAATATCCTGCCCTATGGGGCATTACATAATATTAAAGGTTTATCTTATAAATTAACCTCTCTTTCTTATATCGGTGGTTATATTATTAAAAATGGTGTAATCACTGATACTCTTCCCATATAGTTCAATGGTAGAGCAACGGACTGTTAATCCGTAAGTTACAGGTTCGAATCCTGTTGTGGGAGTTATCCTATTTTTATAGGACTGGTCGGTTTCGGATTGGAGGATGTTAAATCTTAAAATAAGCGTGGCTGATCACATTATTACAGATATTGAAGAATTATTTTAAGGAGGGCGTACTGCTCTCCTATTTTATTGGAAGAAAAGGAGATTTTAAAAATGGCAAATTTTGTTTTTAAGGAAACTAAGCAGACTTCTATGAAGATTGCAGGTATCATTGACACAGATAATATGACTATTGATGTAGATGGCGAAGATAAGAAACTTGCTACTCTTCTATCGGTATTTAACGGTGGTGGTGTTGAAATAAATGTGAAGGTAAAAGAGGAAAATGAACTCGATGAGCCTACTGAATCTAATGAAGAATAGAGAGTAGGTGAACACTATAATAGACTTACATAGATTAGAAAATGAAACAGATTTTGAATGGAAATTAAGATGTTGCCTTGCAAAGAAACGTAAAGAGACAGATATGGATTGGATTGAAATTCGAGATATGCTTGGATTAAATATCACACCTGACCAGCTTAGGAAACAAGCAGTCGGATATGAAGAATATGATAATTATATTCACAACTGCGAGGGTGCATCTGAAAGAATTTTATGTGTGTCAGATGTTCATATTCCGTTTAATTTACCTATTGATCTTTTTGCAAGCTACAAAGGAATTGTAGACACTTTAATAGTCAATGGTGATTTATTAGATTGTTTTTCATGTTCTGCATTTCCTAAAAAATTCAAAGTAAATCTTGATGAAGAACTTGTTTTAGGAAGACAGTATATTATTGATTTAATCAATCTGACTACACCTAAAAAGGTAATGTTTGTGATGGGAAATCATGAATACCGTATGCAAAGATACTGTTCTGATAGATTATCAAATGAATTACTTGGCATCATTCCAACAGATCCGCTAGGAATGATTGTAGACAATGGATTCAAAGTTAATGATGAAAGAAATAAAACCCAGACACAATACTCTTCTATTCGTGAAGTATTTGAAGATTCAAATATTGAAATTGTTTATGATAAAGAATGGTGGATAAAAGAAGGTAATGTAATTTTCTGTCACCCATTAAATTATTCATCTGGTATGTTAAAAACAACAGAAAAGGCAGTCAATTATTTCTTGCGTGTAGATCGCACATTCACTGGAATCGTAATGGCTCATACCCACAAAGTAGGAAGTTTTACTCAAGGTGGAATAAAAATGTACGAACAAGGTTGTGTGTGTGATTTGGATAAGCTGGATTATAACAACGGTAAACTTATAATTCCAAATCAGAACGGGTTTATGTATCTTGCATTGGATTCAAATGGTGACATTATTGATTCCAAGACAAGAATTATTACTAATTTCATGACAAAGTAGACCGAGTACGAGTGATTTGGTTTTTATATTATGCATAAGTAACTATGAAAATTGGGCTAATTTTCTACTTTTAATTAGTCCGATTGTATAGAAATTGTGATGTTGCTGTCACAATTGTATGTATCGGAGGGAGTGTACTCAAATGAGACGCTACCCTCTTTTTGTATTAAAAAAATAAATAATTGAGAAAAAAGGAGAAAATTAAAATGACGAAATCAGAGTTAATTAAAGGAATTCAGAACGAGGTATCTATTAATATACCACAGAAGGATGTAGCTGAAATTTTAGACGCACAGGCAAAGGTCGTTGCAGATGCAGTTAAAGCAGGTGATGAAGTTACTATCCCTGGTATTTGTAAGGTAAAATCAAAGGATGTTCCTGAGAGAACTGGTAAAGTAATGATGGGTGCAAATAAGGGAGACACATGGATTAAGCCAGCTCACAAAGAGGCTTGTGTTAAAATTGTTAAAGCTCTCAAAGAGATTTTTGCTTAATCTAAAAGGTCGTGAATTGTTTGAAGAAAAATAAATATGAAGACATTCAGATGATTGATCTTGAAGATAAAGTTGATGACATTATCTCTATTTATATCAATAGATTATATCATACTGATAAAACAGTTGGTGTAATTGTAAATAAAGAACTTGCTGAGTACATTCTTGACAATCTTATTAGACTTGACGAGACAAGCGTTAAAGAGATTGATCTTGTTGATTATATGAATATTGGCGAATATCTTGTATCTGTTGATAATGGCGGCGTAATAACTGTTATTCCTATTGAGGACTTTGGCGTTCTTGATAAAACAGATATTTTCTACATTGATATGGATGGTGATATTGAGCAGAATATCATTGATTATTGTGTAAATGAGGATAAGGAAGTTATTCTGTTCGGTCAGGAAGATGATGGCTGTGATAGTGACTGTGAAAACTGTAATTGTCATGATGAAACTTATTTACATACTTCTGAAGATAAAGATGGAAATACTCACGGATTTACCGCTAGTAAGTCAGATGGCGACTCTTATATGAGTTATTCTTACTACTCTAGCGATGAGTTGAGTCATGAAGATATTCAGAAGATGTTAAAAGCTTTTGGATTTTAGATTTTTTAGAGTGTGTGGCGTATGCTGCACACTCTTTTTGTTATGGGTAGGTCGTATAGCGGCAATTACTCCCGACTGTAAATCGGGTACTTCGGTTTCGTTGGTTCGAGTCCAACCCTGCCCACTAATTATATTAAATATTTATAATAGCGATTTAGTTGAGTAACTACTATCTCGCTATTTTGTTATGAAAGGAAGTGATTTAGTGGCACATGTAACAAGGGTAAAGTATTTTACCAAGGATAAGGAAAAATTCATAAATCCTGATAACTTGAAGAAATATAAGAAATATCTACAATCAAATATTATTAAAAATCAGGATGTTAAAGACACTACATATAAAAGATATGAAGGATTGTTTCGTCATTTTCTTATGTGGTTAGGCGAAAACTATGGTGATTTAGATTTATATTCAGATGAGTTTATGGAGAATGCCGTTGATATTATGGAGAACTATATTATGTTCTGTCAAGAAACACTTCTGAATCATAAAAAGATTATTAACATGAAAATCTCTGCTGTTAGTTCATTCTATATTTGGTCTATGAAGCGTGGTTTCGTTAAGTATCATCCTTTTGACGGTAAACTTGATAGAATGAAGAAAGCTAATGAGGAACATATTTTGAACTCTTACTTCCTTACAGAAGAACAAGTTCAGACAATCCGTAGAGAATTATCTGAAAATGATAAGTATTCAATTCAGGATCAAATTTTATTTGAGGTAAGTTTTGACTCAGCAAATAGAATTGGTGCGTTGTTAAGGTTGCAACTATCTAAACTTGATTTAGAGAATAACATGTTCGTAGATATAAGGGAGAAGGAAGGATACCGTACACAGGTGGTTTTCGGGGATGTTGCAAAAGAACTTATTCAAGAATGGCTTGAAATGCGAAAGAATGATTATGACCACTTGGAATGTGATTCATTGTTAATTACAAAATACAATGGAGAATATAAACCTATGGGTGATAGTGCAATCAGAGATAGAATGAAGAAATATGGTGAAATCATTGGAATTTCTGACTATAGACCTCATTGCCAACGTAAGACTAGGCTAAATCTTGTATATGAAGAAACTGGTGATTTAGCATTAGCAGCCGAGCTTGCCAATCACCGTTCGACTGAAACCACTAGGGAGTTCTATTGCAGGAAACAAACTAAAGCAGAAGTTATGAACAAAATTAATGCTTTAAGAAGTAAAAATTCTGATGTTACTGACGAAAATACCAAATAATCTTCCGAAACCACTCAGATATATGTAATCCGTGAAGATACTAAGGATGCTGATGAAGCTTTCGTCTAATATCATTTTTCCAATATCAATCATAGAAGTGATCGTGCTTCCCTACGTTAATGAGAACCATTATTATGATTAAAAACTATCCACAGAGTTTTGTAAGAAATGGCAAACTGTCTTTTCTGATTTTTACAATGGAAACATCGAATTGTTAGATAAGAGATATGAAACCTTATCGAGAGGTCTTTGCTCCGAAGACTGAAAATATGTGGAGAATAATCAGTAAGCATGGATACCTTGTGTGTCTTAGGGTACTTAGTTTGTATCTGAATAATAACTGCATGTGTACAGTGCAATATCAGCTAGTTAGTGCTTTATGCTGATCCAGTGGGTGAGATGCCCACATTAGGTCTGTTCGTCTAGCGGTCTAGGACATCGCCCTTTCACGGCGGTAACAGGAGTCCGAATCTCCTACAGATCATTACGTAGCTGATACTTAAATGGACAGCGAGGCTATACATTTTTTTGTATAGTAACAGAGAGTCACTTCATGAGGTGGCTCTTTTATTATGTAGTATTGGCAGAGTTGGTATTGCACCTGATTGCTAATCAGAGGTCATCGTTTATTCGGTGCATAGGTTCGAGTCCTATATACTACGCTTATGCCGTGTTGGCTCAATTGGTACAGCACTGGTCTTGAAAACCAGCATTCTGAAAGGATATGGGAGTTCGATTCTCTCACACGACGTACTAAGTGAATTGCACTTTCATTGGAAATTTAATATTGAAAATTATGAGAAGTCATTTCATATGAAGTGGCTTCTTTTTTATATTGGAATAAAAGGAGGTGGTCGTTAGTTTGGCTACGACAAAAGAGACACAGCCCACAAAATTAACGGCTGCACAATTAAAGAAAAAAGTTGAAACACAGGAAGAGAAAATCAAGTCACTTAAAGAAGGTGCTTGGTGTTACATGTGTGATACACATAAAGCTAAAGATAAATTTTATGTAAGTACAGATCCTATGAGTAAAAGTGGTCTTACTCCAATTTGTAAAGACTGTGCAAAAAAAATAGCATTAAGAACTACAAATGGTGTTGATCAAGAGCCTACGAGAGAATCAGTACAACTTGCCCTTAGATATTTGGGGAAACCTTTCCTCGAAAAGGTATGGGACTCAAGCATTCAGGAAGTTGAGAATCTTGCTTCTGGAAAAGTTAAATCTAATGTGTGGACAGCGTATGCACGTCAAATTGCTATGCCAAATTATATAGGACTAACATACTTTGATTCAGACCATTTTGTTAAGGATAAAACTGAAAATGAATCAGTAAAAGAACTTACGACTGAGGAAGAACTTATTGAATCACATGCAGGGTTGGATACATATGATAGTTTTTTAAAAAACAAAAACGATGTAATTCGATTACTCAGTTATGATCCTTTTGAAAAAGAAGATATAGCCGACCAACCATTCTTATATTCACAGCTATTAGGATTGTTAGATTCTAGTGAAGACGCAAATGAAGATATGATGCGTACTTCTTCTGCTATCTCTATTGTTCGTGGATTTTTACAGCAATCTAAGATTGATGACACCATATCGAAGTTGATGTGCGACATTTCTAATATTGAACGCAATTCTGCAACAATTAAATCTCTACAGGAGAGCAAAGGTAAGATTACTTCTGTTATTACAAGTCTTGCACAAGACAGTTGTATTTCATTAAAACACAACAAAAATGCTAAAAAAGGTGAAAATACATGGACGGGTAAAATCAAAAAAATTAAAAGTCTTAATTTGCGAAGTGGTGAAGTCAATGGTTTCGACATTGACACATGTAGAGGTATGCAACAGGTTCAGGAAATTAGTGATGCTTCTATTATGAAACAATTAGCTCTTGATGAATCTGAATGGTCAGATATGGTTTCTGAAATGCGTGTTGTGAATACTGATCTTCGTAAAGAAAAAGATGCTTACCAAGAAATTAACAGAATTTTATTGAGAGAAAATCTTGATTTAAGAGATACATTAAAAGAAAATAACTTACTAAATGAAGAACAGTTGAAAGACTTAAAAGATGTTTATTCTGTTTTTGCGGAATTTGACGAAGAAAAAGAATCTCCTAATGAAGAGGTAAAGGAGGTTGTCGAAAATGAATCAGAATAAACAAATGATTATGAATTACTATCAGAATGAAATTCTTGATTATGATAAAGATTTTTATAATCAATATGGAATATATGTAAAACCACATGGGTATTCTATCTCATCTCGTAAAATTGAGTCTTATATTCAAATTGCTGAAATTCAAAAATATCTGCAATGCAACCCAGTAAAAGCTATAGATCTTTTTTTCAACATAGAGCTTTTAGATGGGCAGGCACTTCTTGTACAAAGAAGTTGGGTTTGTCCAAATGTACTTGCTGTATGTACTCGTGGATATGGTAAAAGTACAGTTATTGACCTTGAGATAATGTCAAAAGATATGTGTTTTTGTAATGTATGGACATATATTGCAAGTGGTACAGGTGGTCAGGCTGAGCAAACTTTTACTACTTTGGAACGACTTGCCAATGATAACATTGATACATTTTACGGTTCAACTGGTTCTTTATTTAAGAATGAGATTGAAATTAAAAATGCAGCAGGTGATGGATTTTCACACTCGTCCAATGGTTTTTCCTATTCATGTTATAACGGATCTATGACTAGGACATTGAACGGAAATATAGATGCAAAAAGAGGTATGCGAGGAACAGTAATTTTTGACGAAAGTGGTTTCTTGTCTGATGAAATGATGAATGTATATGGTGCATTCGCTGTTGTAAATAAAAGTTTAAAAACTGGTAAAGATGTTGATGGTAATTCAATTGATCCTATCCGTCAAAGATGCTTACCAAGAGATTTATCTTATCAAAAATATTATATTAGTTCTGCTTCGTCAACAGATACACAATTTTGGAGATTATATAGAGATTTTTCAAAACAGCAGATTATGGGAAATCCTGACTATTGTGTATTGCATATAGATTGTGAACAAGCATTTAAACCAACTCTTAGAGGAGAATTAGTCACTCCTCTTCTATCTCGTAATACGGTTGAATCCGAAATGAGAACAAATCCAGAAAAAGCTAGGCGTGAGTATTATTGTATTTTTACTACAGATGCTGGTACTGACGCAATTATTCGTAGAGGTGTTATTACACGTAACGAAGAAACTAGAAAACCACTTCTATATAACGATACAGGTGATAAAAAATTCGTCATCACATATGATCCTGCTAGAAGTCGAGATAATTCAGTAATCCTTGTTGGTGAAATTTATGAATACGAACAGGTAGACGGAAGTATTGATACAAGAATGAGATTGGTAAACTGTATTAATCTTATTGATGTTGGTAAAAAAATCAAATCTCCCATGCAGACACCAGATCAGATTGAATATTTAAAAAAAGTAATTCTTGATTATAACGGTGGAGCTGACGCATACGGGAATATTGTTGGTGTATACATTGATGCAGGTAGCGGCGGATCTGGTGTTAATATAGCTGATTATTTAATGCCAGATTGGACAGACTCTGCTGGCATTGTTCATAGAGGCTTAATTGACAAAGAATATTCCGCTGATTATGTTAAGAAATTTCCTAATGCGGTAGACAAAGTACATCTTATGTCTCCTGCTGGTTATAAATCTGAAATGTATGAAGCAATGATAGAATTGATGAATCAAGATAAAATCAGTTTTACAGCACAATATGACCATAAAGGCTATCTTACTGTTTTTGATGTTGATGAGAAAAAATTGGCTAAAGAAAAAGAACGAATTTCTGCTGAACTCAGAAAACAAAAAGTTAATGAAAAGGAATTTGAAAATAAGCTTAATGAAGAATTAGAGAAAATTGAATCCGTTAATACAAAAACTATAAAACTTGATTGGCAGGATGAAATTGCTCTTGCTAATATTGACGCTTTAAAAGAAGAACTTGTCAATATGATTCGTAAAAAGCGTGATTCTGGAAAGGATTCGTTTGAACTTACACCAGAAAAGGCAAACAAGCTCCATGATGATAGGGCTTACACGGCATGTATGGCTTCTTATGCACTTATGTGTGAGCGTAGAAAAGCTATCACTCAAAAGAAACGTCCTGAAACAGATTCAAAAACTCTTTTATCTAAACTCCCAATCCGTCAACCATCACATTCATCTTCATTCTCAAAACGATTCTAATTAAATCACAAAAATTCACACATAAAAATTAAATAAAAAATCTCAAAGAAAAGGAGGTGTTTACTACATAAATGGCACGACCAAAAAAAGAGATGTCAGAAACATCTCCTAAAACAACTTCTACCAAGCGACAACCTACGGCTGCTGAACGAAAACAGTATATGGAAAAGCTTGAAGCACAGAAACAAAAATTTGCCGAAAGTAAACAGGCATTTAAACAAGTTCGTGATGTAACTAAGACAGTTCGACAGACGACCATTAGTTCTTATAGTAAAGATGATGTCATTAGATATTTACAGAACATAGACAGCTATGAATCTGAATTACGTGGATTATCACGTTATCTTTTTTATCGTTCTCAGGTCTATTTCAGATTGATTATGTATAACGCTACAATGTTTGATCTGAATTCAAGATATGTTGTTCCTACATATAATCCCATTGAAGATAATGACAAAGAAGCAATTCTAAAAGATTATTACGAAACATTACAAGTCTTAGACAGGATGGATTTACAGAACAGCCTACTTCCTATGTTAATCAATAATTTTATCGAAGATGTTTATTATGGTTGTTGTTGGATAGATGAGACAGGTATTTTCATATTAAAAATACCACCTGAATATTGTAGGATTTCAGGAAAATATTTCACAGGTGATTTTTCATTCAGCGTGGATATGAGTAACTATAAAAAATTTGAAGATATTCTTGATTTTCTTGGAGAACCATTAAGTTCAATGTATAAAGCTTATGGTGGAGATAGTAAAAACAAATGGCAACCTATGCCAGATGAATATGCTTTGTGTACAAAGTCAAGAATGGAGTCTTGGGAAACAATTGTACCAATTTACAGTGGACTATTCATCGACTTAATTGGGTTGCTTAATTTAGCTGATGTACAAGCTGTAGCAGATGAACAACAGATTTATAAATTGATTACTGCTACTATTCCAACATTATCAGGTGCAACAGATCCCGATGCATGGTCAGTTAATATTGACTTAGCTGTGGATTATTACAACAAGATGGTTGAAAGTTTACCTGATTATGTAGGTGCTGCAATTACCCCTATCCCACTTGATACTATTTCATTCTCTGATGACCAATCTACTGACACAACAAAAGTTCAAAAGGCAACAAAGGAAGTTTTAAATACTTCTGGTGGCGCACAGATTTTGAACTCTTCTACTATTAGTGGAGCTGAAGCATTTCGTTCAGCGACTCGTGCTGATACAGAATTTGCAATTTCAGCATTACTTGGTCAGATTCAAGGTTGGACAAATCGTATGCTTGGCTATCAAGTTTCTAATCCTGCCAAAGTAAAATTCTTTGAAGTATCAGCATATACCAAAGACGCATTTAAGGAATCATTACAAAAAGATTTACAGTATGATGCAACAAAGATTCTTGCAATCAATGCACTTAATGGTATTAGTGAATTAGATACATTATCACTCGCATTCTTAGGTAATGACATTCTTGATTTACCAAATAGATTTAAGGTTCTTACTTCTGCTAATACAGTTTCAAATAGCTCTGATGGAACAAAACCAGAGGTTTCTGATACACAGATTTCAGATGAGGGAAGTGAAACTCGTGACCAGAATAAGAACGATAATTAGGAGATAAAAGGATGGAACAGAATTTTATAAAAACTACAGATGTCTCTACTGCCGAGAAATTATCCTCTCTTGGTTTTCAGAGAATAGATATTACGAATGGTATTTATACATTTTTGAATTCTGGAAAAATTCAGTTTTCAAATGATGATATAGATAAAAGAAAAATTCAGTATAGCAATATGCTGAGTATTTAGCACTCTCCTATCTGAGTGCTCATGAATAATTCAGAAAGGAGGAAATAATGCAAAAGAAATATTTTACAATTGAAGATTTAATTAGTTTCTGTAAGCATAAGAAAATGTATAATTTTTCTTCAAAAGAATCTGGCAAACCACTTTATGTACAGGCGGTTCAAGATTTTTCTTCTGCTGACATAGAAAAAGCTGAAGATAATAAATTATATGCTAAAGTTCGTGTTTGTCACACATTACTTAATCGTAATGGTAGTTACATATCTGAAGATTCTATGAAGGCTGCAATGCCAAGTCTAAAATATTCTCCGCTGCTTGCGAACATTCATCAATTGGATGATGGCTCTTGGGATTTCCACTCTCACGATTATCACATAGAAACAGATGAAGATGGTAATGAAATAACCATATATGATGAAAAACAGGTTGGTACTTTTACAGCAGATGAACCTTATCTCGAATATGACAAAGATATGGATAAAACATATGTCGTTGCTCGTGTGGCAATTCCTGAATCATATACTCGTTGTGCAGACATCATTCGTGAAAAAAATGGAACAAAGGTGAGCTGTGAGCTGATTGTATATGAGTGTTCATACAATGCAAAAGAAAAGTATCTACAATTAGATGATTTTGAATTTGCAGGATGCACTTGCTTGGGATCTGAGAAAGATGGAACACCTATTGGTGAGGGGATGCTTGGAAGCAAAATTACACTTGAAGATTTTAGTGAAGAAAATAACAGTCTAATTAAATTTAATGAAAAAATGGTTGAATTACAAGCACGACTTGAAAAATTAGAGACTGCTTGTTTTGACAATGAAAATAATTCTAAGGAAGGAGGAAACAACGTCAATATGAATAAATTTGAAGAGTTATGTCAGAAGTATGGAAAGACAGTTGATGATATTACATTCGATTATGAAAATATGTCAGACGAAGAATTAGTTGAAGCATTTGAAAAAGCATTTGATGATACTGATACTACTGATGGCACTACAGATAATACTTCAACGGAAGATACTCCTTCTACAGACGAGGGTGTAGAACCAACTAATGATGAACCAACTGAATCTACTAAAGATGATAGCAAGGAGGATTCAACTACAGATGAATCAACTACTACTCCATCAGATGATGAAGTCAAGAAGAAAGTAGATAATTCTGTATCTAATAATACTGTCGAGTATTCATTTGCGAAAGATGGAGAAATTAAAAAATTTGCTGTATCTTTACAGGATAAAATCTATGCTATCCAGGATTTAGTAAACGCTACATATGCTGAGACAGATAATACATATTATGGTGTCACTGTTTATGATGATTATGTAATCATGTGTGATTGGTGGTCTGGAAGATATTATAAGCAGACTTATGATTCTAAGGATGACAACTATTCTCTTACTGGTGACAGAGTTGAAGTATATGTTGAGTTTGTTACTGCTGATGAGCAGAAAGAACTTGATGATATGCGTTCAAATTATGCTGAATTAAAAGTATTTAAGGAAACTGTAGAGAAGAATGAACTTCATGAAAAGCGTGAAGAAATTCTTGCAGATAAGAGATACGAATCTATTTCTACAAAAGATAAAGAAGGAAATTTTGTAAATAAAGATTTTGCCGAACTTTATAAGAATATGGATAACTACTCTCTTGCTGAATTGGAAACACAAGTTAAGGTAATCCATTCTGATTTTATTGCAGAACATTCAACTTTTTCTGCATCGACAGAGGAGAAGAAATCAGCTTCTAAGAAACAGTTTGCTAACCCATCTAAAGTTGTTAAATCAAGTAGATATGGAAAATTGTTTCAGAACAAATAAATAGAAATTAAATAATCACTTTTTGTTAGGTCGCTTTTATAAAGCGGTCTTTTTTTATTTTATCAAATTTAAGGAGGAAAAAAATAATGGCTTTACGTTATTCAATTGAACAGCATCATGTTTGTTTCCCTACTAAAGTCCTCTCTGAGCGTGTAGGTAGAACATTAAACATGGTAATTAAGACAGATACAGACAATGGTACTGTATGCGGAAAAGGTAAATATGTATCTTTTGATCAGTATGAGGTCGCTGACGCACCTACTACTTTTGAAGGGGAAATTCTTGAGCAGGCTGCTGATGGAAACTGGTATGTGGAGGTTAAGAAGATTGATCCTAATGCACCAGCAATTTTAATTTATGAAGTTCCTACTATTGCAGAAAACTATAACTCTAAGTTTACTGCTACAGCTAATTTCTTCAACGAAGCAAGTGCAAGTAGAACAAAGACTGTTAGAGGTTTTGTTCTCGGTGTAACAGATGTATATGAGCTTAGTGCAGATGCTTTTGATGGTACACCTGTTGCAGGTAAGAAGGTAACTATCGAAGCTGGTAGCCAGAAACACAAGGTTGGAGTTTAAGAAGGGAGGATAAAATATAATGAGTAGAATGAATTTTACCGCACATGTAATGAATGTGTTTAAAGAAATGGAAACATCTTATGATGAAATTAAGAATCTTATGTTTGATTTATATAAGGGAGAACTCGATGAGGGTATTTCTAAGAAGGATGCTGAGGATAAGCTTCGTGAAATGTCTCTTAAAATCTTTGGTTTAACAAAGGACGCTAAGAAGAGAGAACGTATTCGTGCTTACGAAGAGTTTGGAAGACAGTTCTTCAATGTTATCGAAGAGGTAACAGACTGGACAGTATCTACAGGTCTTAAAGAGAACGAATGGTTCAATGAGCTTGTAAACTATAGAAATCTTAATGATGGTGATGAGAACTTATTCAAGAATGAGCATGAGGAAGTAATTCTTTCTGTTGCAAGAATGGGTAAGAGACATCATGATACAATGCTCCAGAGATTACCAGAAGGTGAGACATACTCTGTTGAGACTGATCTTTATGGTGCTGCTGTTGGTGCTGATATTGATAAGTATTTAATTGGACAGGAAGATTGGACAAAACTTATTGATGCTATCACAAAGGCATTCGTTGTTATGGTTCAGGATCTTATCTTCGCAGAAGTTCTTAATGCTCCAAAGAAGCTTCCTGTACAGACAGGTTTCGTTGAGTCTGGTGCTTTAAATACACAGAACAGAGGCAAGTTCAACAAGGTACTTCAGAATGTATCTGTTGCAAATGACAATGCGGAAGTTGTAATTATGGGTACTATGGTAGGTCTTCAGGAACTTGAAAACCTTGTAAATGTAAACTGGATTGCTGCTTCTCAGAAGGAAGCCGTTGCTTCTATGGGTAGACTTGGTAATTATGGTCGTTATCGTCTTGTTGAGATTCCACAGAGATTCGCAAGAAATGATGTAACAAAGACTATGTACGATGATGATACACTTTGGATCTTCGCTTCTGGTGATAATAAGATGGTTGATATGGTTGATGTTGGTGAAACAATCATTGATGAGATTACTGACAGAGGTGAGGCTAATAGTAATATTGCGGATCTTATGAAGTACGAAGTACAGAGAGAACTTGGTGTTGCTACTCGTCTTGGTCGTTACTTTGGTCAGTGGAAGATTACTCAGGACTAATTTAATACAATACTTATGTAGGAGGGTATGAAAATACTCTCCTATTTTATATGGAAAGAAAGGAAATAAAAATGGGTTATACAAAGAAAACTGTCGCAAAAACAGAAGAAACTGTTGAAGCGAAAGTAACTGAAAAGCCAAAGAAAACTTTTACTGATTCTGACTTTATTTTATGTCGTTCAGTATGTTTTGGCGGTTTAAATATTACATGTCCATCTGGTAATACATATGAATTTAAGGATTATGGGAAGACTTGCGAAATTAACTACAGAGATTTAGTTACTTTGATTCGTAAGGGTTCTGACCATATTTTCTTGCCTAGATTCATTATTGAAGATGATGATTTGTTAGCTGATTTCCCTTCAGTTACAAAAGTATATGACAATATGTATACAGCAGAGGATTTATTAGAAATTTTAGATTTACCTAATAGCAGAATGAGAACGGAAATTGAAAAACTTCCTATCGGTGCAAAGGATGTACTTTGTCAGATGGTTGCCGGTGAAATCGCAAATGGACATCTTGATAGTATTTCAAAGGTAAGAACCTTAAGTGAGATTTTTGATTCTGATTTTGATTTGATTAGTAAGTTATTCGTTAAGTAAAGGAGGCTCACAATGACGCTTCCATACGAAACAATTTTTTCACGAACAAGAGGACGAATTTCAGATATGAAAGAACTCTCTCTTGACGAAAACGATTTGCTTGAAATTTATACAGAACGATTAAGCAATGTAATTGCTAATCCAAGAGTGCGCAGGCTATTCTCTTCTCTCACACTCGATGATGAAATTCAACAGTTGGATTTTGTACTGAATAATTCAGTAGATGAAACGGCTGATATGAATTTTGTCGTAGGAATTCTTGTACTTGGAATGACGATTGAATGGTTGCAGCCACAGGTTGATTCTATTATGCACACATCAGTAATGATAGGTGGTAAGGAAGAAAAGAAGCTACTTGACAATCATAAAAATATGATTGACCGTCTGGATTCCATGAAAACCGAATTGAATAAACGTATTCGTGATTACGGATATATGTATAATTCCTATATCAATACGGAGTCCTAATATGCAATATATATATGGCGACTTCACAGACAAGCAAATCAATGAAGCAGTTCGTGCAATGCATGGCGACATTCACAAGCTACTGCTCTACAAAGACAAGACAATTGAAGAGAAAATATTTGAAGATGACGAAGCATTTCTCGTCTTCTTTGAGAATGTTATGTTTAAATTAGGTGGCATAACAACCTTGTTTAATGATAACGGACTTATGGTAACTCTTATGGCAACTTTACAAGGTGCTATGGATAATTTCAAGAGCGACCATTTTAGTTACAAAAAATTCCGTAGGGCAATCTTGGATTCTCACGGATATATTAAGCAGATGTTTGAGGAGGTGGGTTGCGATGCCGAGTCTACAAACAGCTAGGCGTGTCGCAAACGCCAAGAATAACGGAGCTAAAACGATTGGTCAGATTTATAAAGAGCAATCTGATTGGGCGATGGAACAGACATTTGAAAACGATATTGCTACAAAGACTTGTTACATCTATGACCATTTTCATGATGATTTTTTCACAGATGAACATGGAATTACACGTTCTCTTGCTGAAGGTATGACTTATGAAAATACCAATAAGACAAAAATAGATGCAAAGTTTATTATCAAATCTTATCAGTCAATGGACAAAGATCAAGTGGAATACTATCTTATGTTTCGTCCAAGTCAGCCTGTGAGATTCAATGAAGGTGATGACCTTTATTATTATGAGACTGATTATAAAAAACGCTATGGGGCAACATTTCCGATAGGGCTTTTCGTGGACGTTCCAGATGATAGAGGAATTTATCATAAGTGGATTGTCTGTCGTGATGAGCCTGCAAATCAGTTTCCAAAGTATCTGATTTTACCAGTAAATTACGAACTTACATGGATTGAAAAATCTAATGATAAGCGCATCAAGAGACGTATGTGGTGTTGTTTAAGACAACAGAATTCCTACACTATAGGCACTTACACCGACCGATATTTTACACATACTGATAATCAGGATAAGATATGGTTGCCAATGAACTCTATTACAGAGAAGTTTTGGTACACTTTTGAAGATTCTAAAAATATGCGTGTTGTAGTAAGTGCTTTAACAGAACATCCTACAGTATGGACAGTGACCAAGGTTGAAAATTCAATGCCATTTGGTATTCAAAAGCTTACTATATATACGGCATTTTGGAACGAGCATACTGATTATGTCAATCTTGAAACAGGCGAAATGTATGCGAACTATTTCGATTCAGAAATCGCCCCAACAGATCCATCTACTCCAACCACTCCCCCATCTTCTATCACAGCAAGAATCTCAGCATCCACTTCAACAATTAAAGTTGGTGGCTCTTATAAAAATCTTACAGTAAATCTATTCAACGATTCCAACGAAGATATTACAACTGAATATGCTGATGCAACCTTTACATGGACTTGCTCTATTGACGATGAAGATTTGACTGATAAAGTAACATGGCGAGCTGGTACAGAGTACAACCAAAAGAAAGTAAAGTTTCCTAATAATAACTCTGTTATCGGAAAAATATTGTCTGTTAAATGTGAAATTGTTAAGGATAACTTGACAATTGAATCTGAAATTTTGTCGTTAGAATTAACTGAATAGGAGGTGTTTTATGGCAGAAAAATTAGTTACAAAGAATGACCTGTTAAATAAACTTCGTGCATATAACAACACTCCTGACGATGAAAATATTTTATATAAAAAAAAGATAGAAAAGGCTTTATTATCAAACCCTTGTTTACTTTATGCACTCAATGAAAAAACGTTAGAGTCTGAACTTTTTGATGATGATGGCAATATCAATTGGGAATGGAATGAAGAAAAGAAGGAATACGAGCCTCTTGGAGAATGGGATAGATATTTTTCAGATACAGCAGGAGATGGAAATATACTTCCGTATTTATTTATTCCAGACACTCAGACAAAAGTACGAAATTATCTTTGTTATCAAGTAAGTTTTCAAGACACAGTTAGATATCAACCTGGATTAAAAGAAACGTTGGTTACTTTTACTATTTTTGTTCATGGCAATGATAGGATGGATAAATTAACAGGTATTCCAAGACACGATCTTATTGCTTCTATTATAAGAGAACGATTTGCATGGTCAAATGTATTTGGGATGCAAACGCACATTATATCAAATCGTGAATCTACTACGGATAACAATTACGTTGTTCGTACTCTTGTATTCCAACTTACGGACTTAAACAGTAAAGTTCAGACACCTTATGGTGGAAAACCATCTATTATGAATTATGGTGTAAGGCGGTGATATTATAAAATCCAATATATTAGATGAATTACAAACCGCTACCATTCAGGGAAATCAACAAGAACAACTTATTAAAGATAAAGATAAAATATATTTTGATAAATTAAAATTGTTTTTTGGCATGGACTACGAGGTTCATGGTATTACAATTTCTCAACCAAGTATAGGTGATATTCTTGAAATTGGCGAAGATAAATTCTATGCTTCTATTTCACCTTTTATTAATAATTCAACTTCTATTCGACTTATGCTATGGAACATAGGACAAACAAACTGGTGTAAGGTTTCTGATATAGAAGTGTTTTCTTTATTATCTCAAATTCCAAATCAGGATTTTTCTCCATTAAAAATCATATTTCGTGATGTAAATATTATGGATTATAAATTAATGCAATCATCAGATGGAAAATTTGTACTTTATAACAAATTAACAGAAGATTTATTAACTGAAAATGAATATATGGAAATTGCTGAATATATAAGAACAATTGTTAATATTCATCCAAAAGTTGAAAAAGCAAAAGGTAAAACCGCAAGAGAGTGGATGATACAAGAAGATAAAATGAATCTTGCAAATAGAAAACAGAATTCAGATGATGATTCAAGACTATTACCAATCATATCAGCTCTTATTAATCATCCAGGATTCAAATATAAACTTGAAGAATTAAAACAAGTTAAAATATATCAATTTTATGATGCTGTTCAAAGACTTCAAATATACGAACAGTCTCACGCTTTAATGAATGGTGTATATTCAGGATTTTGTGATGTAAGTAAGATTGATAAAGAACAATTTAATTTTATGCGAGAAGCATAAAAATTCGAGAAATTATGAACGACTTAAATAGTCGTTCTTTTTTTATTACAAATTTAAGGAGGAAAACAAACTATGGCATTTAAATTAGGTGATGTAATCGTTGACAGACTTCAGTTTGGTTATGGTGCTACATCAAAGGGTAATCCGCTTTATGCACTTACACAGCTTACTAACGCTAATATTGATATTACTGCTGATTCTACAGATATTACAGATAAGGATGGAAATCTTGTATACAGAAAGTATTCAGGTAAGAAAGGTGAAGTAACTGCAACTAATGCATTTATGAACCTTGCTGTTATTGAAGCTATTTCAGGTACATCAGCAGAAATTGCAGAGGCAAGTAAGGGAATTGTTATGCCAATAATTACAACTGTTGCTGCTGGTTCTACTCTTGATATTACAGATTATGTAGAAGATTCAATTGTTGTAAATGCTCTTTCTGCTCAGGGTTCTATGGGTAAGCAGTATACTGCTGGTACAAATGCTTCTGAATCAGAGTTTAAGGTAGATAAAGAAGGTCATACTCTTACTCCACCAACTGACGCAAATGAGACACAGTATCTCGTAAAGTATAAGAAGACAGTTAAAAGTGGTGCAAGAGTTGGTATTTCTACTAATAAGTTCCCTAAGTCACATGAATTATTCTTCAAAGCATTAGTTGTTGATAAGTGTGAAACAGATGTACTTAAGGCAGCTATTATACATATTCCATCATTTATGCCTTCACCAGAAGTAACAATTGCACTTCAGGGCGGCGATTCTCAGAATATGGATTATAAGGGTGCAATTCTTACAAATACATGTGGTGGAGATCAGGATATGGTTGAAATCTACTTCATTGATGAAGAAGAGGAAGACGTATAATTCATCTTCATACAACTATCAAGGGAATGGATTTTAACCATTCCCTTAATATGTAGGAGGAATTAATGAAAGATTTAAAAATATGTTGTGTCTGCAAAAAACAGTACGAATACTGTCCAAAATGCCATAAAGAATTACCTACATGGATGTTTTCATTTTGTTCAGAAGAATGCAAAAACATATATGAGGTAATGTCTTCATATGAAAATGGTTACACTGACGCAGAAACAGCAAATAAGAAATTAAATAAACTTAATATATCTAAATATGATTTGGTTGGAAGTTATAAAAATACTTTATCTAAAATCAATAATGAGATATCTAAAAAAGAACAGGAAAGCCCTGTTATGAAAAATAACGAATCTAAAAACAACGATTCAAATAAGTATTTAAGAAATCCTAAGAAAAAGAAGGGATTAGATAATATTGAACAGTGATTTTGAAAACTCTAATAGGGGAATATAACATTACTGTTTAATGCTATATTCCCCTATTTTTTACGAATATTGTATGGAACGAAAGGATAATATGGTTAAAACAAATTTAAAACCAAGGGATTATTTACCACATGAAGCGGTTAGAATTATTAATCCCAAACAGTCTCTTCTTTATATAAAAAATGGTGTATATCCTATAGATATGTATGCAAGTATTGATGATAAAACAAATAATTCAATTCTTGCAATGGTATTTTTAAAAGAAGACACCGCTGATGTATATAAAAAGTGGTGCAATTATGAATTAAATTAGGTGGTGATTGAATAATGTTCTTAGATAACGCAGCAACAACTCCACTAAAACCAGAAGTTAAAGATTATATCATATCTCTTCTTGACACATATCAGAATCCATCTTCAATGTATCAATCTGGTGTTAATGCAAAACAAATAATTAATACAGCACGAAATAATGTCGCTAAATTCATCAATGCAGATTCTAAAGACATTATCTTCACATCTGGCGGTTCAGCCAACAATACGCTTTTTATTAAAGGTTATACTCAGAGAAATGAATGTAGAGTGTTATACTCTCCTACTTCACATAAATCGGTACTGAAGTGTGTAGAATCACTTAAATATAAGTGTTCACTTAAAGTTGATTATACAGGAAAAATTGATCTTCAAGATCTTAAAGAATGTTTATCTGTAGATATGATGAAGAATCTTGTAGTTATAGAACATGCTAACTCTGAGATTGGAACAATCCAAGATATAAAACAGATTGTTGATATATGTCATTTTTATAACGCAATAGTCTATATAGATTGTACAGGATCAATCAGTCAAATTCCTATCAATATCAAAGAACTAAATGTCGATGGCATAGGCTTTTCTGCACATAAGCTAGGTGCTTTAAAAGGCACTGGTGTTTTATACAAGAAGTCATCTATAGAACTTGAACCGCTTATATATGGCTCACAAGAACAGGGGTTATTTGGTGGTACTGAAAATTTAATAGGTATAGCTGCGCTTGGTAAAGCAATTGAGAATTATAATTATTCTTCTATTACATCTAAAAATCGTGATTATATCTATGATTACATTAAAAATAATATTCCAGATTCATATTTGGTTGGGGCTGATTTGAAACATAGATTACCACATAATCTTTACATATGTTTTAAAGGAATACAGGGTGAATCATTAATGACATTACTTGATATGAACGGATATCAAGTGTCAACAGGAAGTGCTTGTACAAGTGGTGATTTAACACCATCTTCTACTCTATTGGCTATCAAAATGAACAAAGAAGATATAAATAGTTGTATAAGAATTACATTAAGTGGTAAAGAAAAGATTACTGAACTGAATACGTTTTGTAAAATATTGAAGAGATGTGTGAAAACATTGAGACAATTGAATACAGTATAATATAAGGAGGATTAAAATTATGACAGATTTATCATTTTTAACAAATTTTGCAGTACCGATTATTGTTGGTATTTGCCTATGTATAGGTTATGTATTAAAAAATATTGTTACAACAGATGCAGTTAATAAGTATATTCCTGCAATTATGGGTATATTGGGTGTGGTACTTAACGTATGGATGAATATGGCTTTTACACCTGAAATATTACTTGGTGGTCTTGTCTCTGGTCTTGCTTCTACAGGTTTATATGAAGCATTTAAGAATTTTTTAAAGAAGTAAGAAGGGATGGTACATATGAGTGGGATCTATAGAAAAACTTGCACAAATTGATTATTTATTAGTCGTTCTTGGGTTCTTTGCCATCTTATTTGCAACTAAGGAAATTATTGAAATATTCAGTTATTTCAAAAAAAAATTTCGCATTAAAACAGGAAATGAAGAAGATAAAGAAACTTTTGAAAATCGTATTAAAACGCTTGAAAAACACGATAATTGGCAGTATCAGGAAATCCAAAAAATATCTAAAGGTATTGATGACATTAAGGACAATCTTGTACAAAAAGAAATTTCTGATATTCGATGGGAACTTCTCGATTTCTGTTCAGCTCTTACAGGTGGGCGCAATTATAACAGAGAAGCTTTTGAGCATATATTTAGAACATATGAGCAATACGAAAAAATACTTACTGATAATCATATGAGTAATGGGTATATTGTTGAATCAATGAAAGCAGTTAGAGAAATATATCATAAGAAACTTGTTAGTGGTGATTTTAAGTAAATTTCTACCACAGTAAAAATTTACCATGATAAAATTTGTATAAACAAAATATACATATACATATTAACATTATGGACAACAAATTATGGTATTATCGAAATAAAAAGGGGTTAACATTACAGGAATTATCAAGACTTAGCGGAATATCAGTTGCAGCTCTAAATAAAATAGAGAATGGAAACACAAAGGATATACTTCTTAACAATGCTATTACTCTTTCTCATATTCTTAATGTTGATATATATGAATTGTTTTGTATTAAACATTGAGGAAGGAAGAATGAGTATGGGAAAAATGTTTTATAACTTAATATGTGAAGAACTATGTATAACTGGCGGTAAGGTTATACATATAGACACTAATGTTGGAAGTCTTGAAGAAGTACACAAGATAGTAACTGATAATGCTAATAAATACCCAAATGGAAAATGGGAATTATACCCTATGCAATTAGCAGTATAAAAACAATTAAATATAAAAACTTTATGAGAACGAGTCTAATTCAGGCTCGTTCTTTTATTTTATCTAAAAATAGGAGGAAAATTATGGAATTACCTATAATTAATACTAAATATGAACATGTTAATAATTTTATAAACACACTCGCTCCAATTGTTTGTAACGAATGGGTTAAGCGTAGAAGATCTGAACAGAAGACAATTTCTCCTGCTGTCGTAATTGCACAGGGTGGCAAGGAATCAGGTTGGAATCTTAACGCTGCAACTTTATTTGGTATAAAGGGTTCAGATGTTACATTAGATACTTCTGAATATATTAATGGAGAATATGTACATATTAAAGATGGTTTCGCATCTTATCCAGATATCGCAGGTGCTGTTCAGGGTTATTATAATCTTATGCAGTGGGATAATTATAATGATGCTACATCTGCCAATACAGTAGAGGGAGAACTTGAAGGTCTTACTAATGATATTGGTCTTAAATATGCAACAGCACCAGATTATTACGAAACAACTCTTGCAATCATTAATGATTTTGGACTTAGAGTGTTTAATGATTATGTTTGGGATTATGTAAATAATAATGCTGATTCTGAACCATCTACTCCATCTGATGAACAGCCAGTAGAAGATAATTCTTCTGATTCGTATGAAACAAAATATCATGTAGGAGATTATGTGTCATATCATACAATTTATGCGTCTTCTACTTCCGAAAATGGATTAACACCTTCAATTACGGGGGGTATAATTACTAATATCATTGCATCTGCAAGAAATCCATATCTTATTAACGATGGTACAGGTTGGATTAATGATGATTGCATTGTTGAAAATAATGATGAAAATACTTCTGAATCAGAATCGCCTGATGTAGAAGAATCTACAGGTCTTACTCATTCTGTTGGCGAATATGTAACATATTCAGCTATCTTTGAAACTTCAACATCTGATAAAGAATGCACTCCACTTTATACAGATGGAACTATTACAGCTATCGCTGAAGGTGCGAGAAATCCATATCTTATTGAAAATGGTAGGGGTTGGGTAAATGACTCTGTTATTAATGGCAGTTCTACGCCAGAAGACAATTATGAAGAACCTTCTTATGATACATATGAAGTTGAAAGCGGAGATTGTCTTTCAGCCATTGGTGATAAACTTGGTGTAGATTGGCATTCTATTGCAGAAGCTAATGGTATTGGAGAACCATATACTATTTATCCAGGTCAGTCTCTTATTATACCTAGATAGTATACTAATAATAAAGAAAGTGTGGTTTCATAGTAATTTTTGAAGCCACACTTATTTTTCAAAAAATTATAAATACACATTCAAAATGTCTTTACTACTATCTAGCCATGTAGTAAGGGCATTTTATTTATATGGAGAGTGTGTGGCTAGACCACTCTCCTGCCCCCTTAATCAAGAAAGGAATGAAAGATATAGAAATTATTGATTTGATTTTAAACCAAGATGTATTGGAGAAATATAATAAATATTATTTCAAACAACATCCTAAAGCAAGGAAAATTCCTATTGAAAGACCAATGCACCCCTCGATCAACACATGGATGATATTACCAAGAATACAGATGAATCAACTTAAACAAAAATGGAAAGATTTTATTGTTTTTTGGATAAAGGACTTAGGTTTACAAGATAAACACTTAGAGTCTTTTGAGATGATATTTACCACTTATATGCCGACAAAAAGGCGTGTGGATTGTGATAACACAGTTCCTAAATTTATCCTAGATGGATTTAGTGAATCAGGTTTTATTATTGATGACGATGGGAAGCATTTACATTCTCTTACATTAAAAACAGGATATGATAAGGATAATCCAAGAACGGAAATAAAAATTATAGTGAAATAAAGGAGAATATTAAGATATGAACAAAACATTAAAGGTATATCAGATAATTAATGTCAATACAAGAATTAAAAATGTAATTGAAGGTGATTCAGCAATTAATGCTGCATTTAAGTTTAAACTACTCAGATTATATTCAGAAATTCAGGGAGTTGTAAAGGATTTTGAAATGACCAAAGACTCTCTTGTTAATAAGTATGGTAAAGATGTTGTTGACGAAAAGGGTGAAATTGTTCCTAATCAGAAGAGGATTAGTCCTGAAGATGATAATTGGAAAGATTTTATTAAGGAGATTAATGCAGTAAGTGATTCTGATGTAGATGTTAATTTCACGCCTATCAGTGCGGAAGAATTGTTTAGTATGGGATTAGATACTGATGCTTGTGCTGATTTGATACCTATTGTAGAAGAATAATTTATAAAGGAGATAAAGGAATTATGAATAAGATAACAGTTAAGGAATTTGTTGAGGGATATAATAAGTGTGTAGATTCATTAAAGAATAGATATATACAGGAAAAGTTAAGCATTATATCTTACTTACCTGTAAACATTAAAGATGCTATTGCAATAGTCATTACAGATAGAACTATGTTTGAACAGAAAAAATATACTGACGAAAATGGTGAAATAAAATTCCGTAAGACTGATAATATACATGTTAATTCATTTGTTCAGTATATGTTATTTGTTAGAGAAGTTATTGAAAAGTATACAAATCTTGTTTGGAGTAATGACGGTAATTATACAGCGGATTATGATTTATTAAAATCTTCTGGACTTCTTGATAAATTAATGATTGGAGAAATTGTGAATGGAAAAGAAATTCCACCACTTATTCCAGCAAGTGAAATATCTGAAATAAGAACTCTTATTGATATGCATAAATCTGATATTATGCAAAATGTATATGAACCACACGCATATATTAGTCGTCAGGTTGAAAGGTTTGGGACACTTGCAAATATAACCATAGAACCACTTATGAAGCTTATTGAACAGAAGATACAGGGAATTCCACAGGAAGATATTACTAAGGTCGTTGAGCTTGTAAGAACTGGTGATTTTAAGGAAGTAGAATAAAAAAGCAGTACTATATTTTACATATAATACTGCTTAAATGTCCTTAATTGAGTGAAGATATATGTCGGAAATTCAATTAAGGACTGACAATTATTTTCACTTGTTAAATATATCATTACAATTAAATATTGTCAATATTTTAGGCTCTATGCGTGTCACAGCGTATAGAGCTTTTCTTATGGAGAGTGGTAATACTGCTCTCCTATTTTAGTGAAAAAATAGTGAAAATTTTGGAGGTGAGAATAGATGGGTAAAAATGGAAGCTTTGATGAACTTATTAAAAAAGCTGAAAAGATAAATAAACAATTGGCAAAAGAAGTTGCACCTGAAATTAATAAATTATTCAAAGAATCTGTATATGATTCTCTTATCCAATGGTATAGCGAATATTCGCCAAATATGTATCAAAGAACAAACAATTTTATGAATGTATATAACTCTGCTTATACACATGCAAATAGAAATATATTAACGATGCATGTGGACTCTTCAAAAATGAATGATTACCCAGGTTTTGATATTCCCCCATATCCAACTTATGAAAGACAAACATTATCTGCTGATACAGCATTCGATTATATGTTTACGAATGGTGAACATGGTCATGGACGTTGGATGATGTATCAGAGTATACCTCCCTTTGACAGAGTTGATAGAGATTTTCGCAATGGTTTTGGAGGTCGTGTACAGAAAATTATTGATAACAAAGCAAAAGAATTATTTTTAAGATAGGAGGTATAAATTTATGTCAGGAATGGCTGATTGGCAAGCCAAAATATCTATTGATATTGAAGACTTAAAGAAACGAATTAAGGTTGCTGAAGGCGAACTTGATAAGGTTACAAAAGAAGATAGAAAAATAAAATTAGATTTTGACACAAAAACACTTGAAAGTGCTATTCAGAAACTTGATAAAATGCTTGATTCTCTTGGTAAAGGGACTGGTGATTTTAAACAGTTAGAGAATTTATCAAAAGAATTATCGGCAATTACATCTGAAGTAAAAGATTTTAGCAAGGCATTTGGTAAATTAGATGATTCAGGTGCTAAGACACTACTCTCTTCTGTTCAGAATATCGACAAGTCACTTTCGGAATTGAGCCAACATATTCTCAATATTAATAAAAACATGAGCAACATGGGTGGTAATACGAGTGGTGCTGTCAAGCAAGTGGAGAATATTGGTAATGAAAGTAAGAAAGCTGCTTCTGCTCTTGAAGATGTAGCTAAAGCACAGGAAAAAGTCAATGGACAGAAAACGAATATTTCATCTGGAATGAAAGACGCATTTCCTGATAAAGATGTTTCTGTATCTATAGAGTCTGCTACTAATTCCATCAAAGAAGAGAATAATATATTAGAGCAGAATACTCAGAAAGTTAAGGAAAATACACAGGCTAAAGAAGAGAATGCCAATGCAAACCTCAATAAATATGATAAACGGTTAGATTCTTACAATGGTAAGGTTGATAAATATCAAGCCACTATTAACAGATTTAATGATGGTGGTTGGACAAGTAGTACATATTTAGAAAATGTACAGGCTGTCAAAAATGCTGTTCATGAGTATGAAACTCTGCTTAATAAATTAAAAGGTAAAGATACTAGTTTGGTGACAAGTGATGATATTTCCAAATTGGATAACTATGAAAAGAAAATCAAAGAAACTATCGCTACTGTCACTAATATGTCGGCTTCTGAAAAGGGATATAACTTTGTTTCTGGTCAGAAAGAATTAGACAAGATTCACAAGCTTCTCAATGAAAATAGTAAAATGTCTTCTGAAGCAAAGTCTAAAATTAAAGCTTACTATGCAGAAATTGAAAGCGGCAATCCTAGTATGAGTCTTGACAAGATTCATGGTGAAATCTTAAAGATTTATAATGCCGAAGTTGAAGCTGGTCGTGCTGGCAGAACATTGTGGGACACTTTAAAGAATAGCGGATTCCATCAGATTGCTGCACAGATGGCAGGAATGTTTGGTGTGTATGATATTATTAATGTGGTTCGACAAGGCATAAATACTGTTCGTGAACTTGATACAGCGATGACTGAAGTTCGTAAGGTATCAAATGCCACAGAAACACAATATGCATCATTTAGAGATACTGTATCCTCTACTGCAAAAGAGATTGCAACAACAAATAAAGAATTGCTTAATTCTAGTGCAGATTTCTTAAGATTAGGATATAGTCTCGATCAAGCAAGCGATCTTGCTAAAAACGCTACATTATTTGTTAATGTCGGTGATGGTGTTGATATTACAGAAGCTACCGAAGACATGATTACAGCAATGAAAGCTTTTGATATCCAAGCTGAAAATAGCATTAAAATTGTTGATGATTATAACCAGATTGGCAACCAGTTTGCGCTCTCTGCTTCTGATATTGGTGAAGCAATGAAACGTTCTGCATCTGCTCTTGAAACAGGTAATAATAGTTTTGAACAAAGTATCGGTCTTATTACTGCTATGAATGAAATTGTTCAAAATAGCGAAAACACAGGTAACTCTCTTAAGGTTTTAAGCTTGCGTTTAAGAGGTGCAAAGGCAGAATTAGAGGATATGCAGGAAGATACAGATGGTCTTTGTGATTCAACCTCTAAGCTTCGTGAACAAATTATGTCTTTGACTGGTGTTGATATTATGATTGATGATAATACATTTAAATCAACAACAGACATTATTAAAGAATTAGGTGCTATTTGGGATAAATTATCCGATTCTTCACAGGCTGCGACTCTTGAACTTATAGCTGGAAAATCAAGAGCAAATAACGTAGCGGCGTTGTTAAAAAATTATCAGCAAATTGATAAGGTTATGGAAAGCCTTGGTGATGCTGAAGGTTCAGCAATGCGAGAAAATGAAGCCATAGTTGATTCTATTGATGGACGAATTAAGAAACTATCTGCTTCTATGGAAGATTTTTGGCAAAAAGCAATAAATACAGATTTTGTAAAAAATATTGTATCATCACTTGATACCATATTAAATCTATTAACAAAAATCATTGATCAGTTCGGTTTACTTCCAACTATTATTGGTGTTGGTGGTGCTGGTACAGGTATCTTTAAATTTATTAAGAATTTTGATTGGGTTTTCAAACCTTACACAAAAACTCTCTCCAACAGTTTTTTTAGTTGGTCAATCATAGATAAGAGAATAACATAATGGCGTTACAATCAAATCTATGGATACATGGGATTCTTAATAAAAAACTCTGCAAACACTTTAGCGGAGTATAAACTTTACATGGAGGAATAAATGCTTGAATGCTTGGTAGCTTAACAAACTACCCACGGATCACATAACAAACCATAATCCATATAGTTATATTGGATGAGGTTGCGAAAGTAGAAAAAATTGTATATGTGGATATATGAGAATATCAAGGAGACTTGATAGGTGTCTAAGTATCATTAACAACGGGCAACGAGCAGGACGGTACTCTACATTTTATAATGTTGACCATATATAGAAATGAAAGGTCATATATAGAGAATAACTATATAAGAGAGCAATCCCCAACGACATACCCATCCTCTAAGTGAGTCATCGCCTTAAGTATGACATTCGCTTATAATGCATAGTGTACATTGCGATTTCGGAATTCAGTAATGTACTTGAGTGTGTGTTTCACTCAACTAGGAAATTCCAAAAATAATTTATAAACAGAGAATAATAAAATAGGACTGTCGTGAGACAGCCCTATCATTGAAGTAAAGGAGAATAAATATATAAATGAAGAACATTAATGATGAAGATTGATATTGATATCCTTAGAAGTCATTTCTGCTAAACTTCCAGTTTTGGAATCACTGTAGTCTTTGCAGATTTTAGCGATGTAACATTTGCCAACGATTGAAGCTATGTGGCATATTACATAACATATTCCAAGAATTACTGAACCGATTATCTCGGCATATAATATATTCAATATGTATTTTCACCTCCCTTCTTAGTAAGAATATAAATAAGTAGGGAATATTCTTTTAGCCCAGAATGGGCAGATATTTATTCCGACTGCCATAAAAATAGACATTGGGACAACCTTCGGTTATAGAGTGTTATGGCACACATCTATGTTGTTTCTCCAATGTCTATATTTTACCATTGTATTTAATTCAATACAATCCAGAACAATAGTTCTAATTTTGTAATTGTGAGTTAATATACTCTTCTCTTTCGGATTCCGTCATTGAGAAGAATTTTTCAAATTCTATATCAAGATTTTTGCATTCAATGTTGCATGTTCTGCATATACATTTAATATAATGCGTGTATGTGATTCTATGACAATTAGGACAGTAATGAATTTTTAACATATGTAACCTCTGTTTCTCATTGATATAATTGCAAAAATATTTTATATGTGATATGTTATATGAAAATATTAACATATATGGGAGGTATAATAAAGTATGGATTATACATCTAAAACTCGCTCTTTACAATCACTTGTAAAGG